>Ga0207797_1000258_pt1 | contig 40313 bp, 37 predicted proteins | sample PRCRCaboRojoPR_6_FD_187275 | JGI IMG/M metagenome (GOLD analysis project Ga0207797, IMG submission 187275) | Marine sediment microbial community from Cabo Rojo, Puerto Rico - PR CR 10% Liquid 1 (SPAdes) | ecosystem: Environmental > Aquatic > Marine > Coastal > Sediment | place: Cabo Rojo, Puerto... | reverse complement strand
CCAACGCCCCCGACGCCGAGGAACCCGTGGCCTATGTGTTCGAACACGACACCGGAACGTTCGTCCACGGCGGCGACGCTCGACCCGGGGCCTTCGGTGACATTGGCTCCACCTACGACGTGGATCTGGCCGCGCTGGCGTTCGGCTCGGTCGGCATGATCCCCGACAAGGAGACCCGCGAGCCCACGCAAACCAAGTGGTACAACGACGAGAACCAGCTCGTCTCCGCCGCGTGCGAGTTGCAGGCGGAGGCAGTCGTCCCGACTCACTGGGACATGTGGAAGGGGTTGACGGCTGAACCGACGGCCCTGCACTCCCACGCGCGATCACGGAGCCATCCCCGCGATCTCAGAATACTTGAAATCGGGGACCGCACGGACCTCACTTAAGTACGGGCTTGGGTTCCCGGGCGGTCGAGAGGCCGTCGGCGGGTTGCATATATAATATTTAGGTGAGTAGGTTTAATACTCCCGAACCGGGCATTTGGATACATGAGTGACTCACAGGGATACGAGGAGGTGACGGTCAGCGATCACGGGATCACCGTCACGAAGCGATTCGAGGAGGACGAGTTTCCCGTGCCGGCCATCGCGTTCGAGTTTTCCTCCGAACGGGAGGACGGGGTGCTGGTCCGCATTCGCGACTCGGTTCCCGAGGGCGTGGCCGTCGAGGACCTCGGCTTCCACCCGGAATACGGCAGCGAGCACTGGACGGTCGAGGAGGACACCATCACCTTCCAGCGCCAAATGGAAGCCGGCGCCGAATACACGACGGTCTATGGAATCCGGGCCACCGGGACCGACGACGTCGAACAGTTCCTCACGCGGCCCGACATCGAGGAGGTCGACCCGCCGGACTCCGGCGAGGGTGACGAGGCAGCGTCCGAATCGGACGCCGATGCCGGCGACGACATCATTCCGGACATTATCTCCGCCGATTCCGAGTCGGCGGACCTCGAGGACGATCTCGAATCGGACGCGGAGGACGAGGAAGACGTCGAAACCCTCGAATTGAAGGACCCGAACGAGGAGCCGGGTGAAGAGCCGGAAAGCCCCCCGAGTGCGTCAGAATCGACTGAGGAGTCGGAATCCGAAGCGGCCGACGATGCCGTGCCCGCTGAGATTGGGAGTCTCGTGGCCGCCCTGGCCGACGAAATTCGTGAAGACGAGGTCGACGCGGAGGACGTCGAGTTACTCCGCGAGGCCCTCGACGTCGAGGAGGACGAAAGCGGGAGTATGCAGGCTCGCGTCGAGCGCGTCCAGAGCGACATCGCCGACCTGCGGGCATACACCGACGCCCTCGAGGAGTTCCTCGACGACAACGGGACGGCCGAGCAACTCATCGGGGACTTTCGAAGCGACCTCTCCTCGCTCGAAGCCACCGTTGGTGACATGGAAACGAGACTCGAGGACAACAGCGAGGCCCTCTCCGCCGTGAGCGACGAGGTCGGCTCCCTCGGCGAGGACGTCTCGGAGTTGGACCAGGACGTCTCCGAGGTCGGTGACGACGTCGAGGACGTCGAGGCGTCGGTCGAACAGTTCGAGGAATCCATCGCGGAACTGCGATCGTCGGTGGACCGTCTCGAGGACCAGGTGACGGACGGCGACGTCGCCGAACGAGTGGACGACGTCGAGTCGGATCTCTCGGACCTCAAGGACTGGCAGGAGCGGATCCAGCAGACCTTCGGCAGCTAACCCCCACCCCGTTCTGTCGTCAGTATCCGATTGTTTTCGCCTCTGAGCAGATTTCCGTAGGTCGTAAACGTCCGAGAACGCTCCTCAGTTCGTCGATTTTCGAATACTTATCAGTATAGTGAGAAATATCGATTGGCAAGGCCACTCGTTTACCGGTCCATACGAGGGCCCCTTCTGGGACCGGTAGTAATTTTCGTATAGCACTATATAGTTTAAATACATCCACGAAGATGTGGCAGTGAGCCAGTTCTGTGACAATTCTACCGAAATATGCGGATTTTGGGCACGTCGACGACGACTCAGAGGACGCTGTAGACGTGATCCTCGTAGACCGACCGGACTCGTCCGCCCCAGTCGTGGGTGTACGTATCGATCACGTCCTGGGCGACGTCGCCACGGAGGTACTTGACGACGCCGCGATCACCCGTGCGGTCCCGGAGGTGGGTGGTGAAGAAGTGTCGGAAGTAGTGGGGCGTGACGTTCGTTTCCGGGCCGCCACCGGTTTCGTACCAGCCGTTTCTGCGCGCGTGGCCCGTGACGATGTGGTGGATCATGTCCGGCGTGAGCCGCGATCCCCAGTCGTCGCTGGTGCTGACGAACAGCGGGTCCGCGGACGAAATGGGGTCCGGGCGAACGGCGAGCCACTCCCGAAGGACCCGATCTAGCTCGGAATCGACCGGTATCGTCGTCGCTCTCATGCGTTTGTTCGATGCGGCCCGCGTTTCACCGTTATACCGCTCCCCGCGAGCTGGCTCGTCGTCCACGTAAAGGGAGCCCGGACGCCTGTCTATCGCGGCGCGACGCTCCGCATCCTCCATCGGATCAGCCAGGTGGAGGTCCCGTCGATCGAGATTGCTGAGTTCGCCCGCCCTGATGCCGGTTTTCAGGAACGTGACGGTGACGGCCCGATGCAGTGGGTGAGTCACGTCACGAACGAACGACCGCATTTCCGGGAGAGAGATGTCTCGTCGGGCCGGGTCCGTATTGATCGTCTCGTCGATCTCCTCAAGGACGAGCGTCATCGGATTGTCGTCGAACGAACCGACCCGCATCATGTAGTCGTAGAACCGGTGGAGGTAGGAGGCGTAGGTCGCGACCGTACTTGGACCGACGGCGCCGCGGAGCTGGTGGACGTAGGCCATGCAGTCTCGGTGATTCGCCGAGGCGACGTCCAGGTCCCGGGAATCCAGATACGCTTCGTACTCCCTGAGGACGCGCTCGTAGGCCTCGCGCGTGCGCGGGGACTTACCCTGGTATTCGATGTCCTCGAGGAAGTAGGCGATTGGATCGGCCGGCATCGGATCGTCGGCGGTGGCGTCGGGGCTCATTCGACTAGCACGTATCCCCCGTCGGGACCGCTATACTGGACCCGGTTTTCCTCCTGTAACTCCCGGAGCGTGTCCTCCAGTTTCGTTTCGACGTCGTCGGTCACGGCCGAGAAGAGTTCCTCCCACGAGAGGGCTTCCTCCGCCAGGTGCTCGATCACCTGTGACGTCATCCCATCTCCCGCGCTGGAATCCTGGCTCTCCGCTGAATCGGTTTCTCCCCCGGTGTCGGCTGTCTCACCCCTGGGGTCGAAGCCCCGACGACCGGCCTGCACCATTGTCCGGATGAATTCGCTCCGGGACATGTCCAGGTCGTCGGCGTGTTCGTCCCAGATCTCTCGCTGGTAGGCGGGGACGTACGTCTTCACCGCCGTGGGTTCGGTATCCTGCTCGTCGACTGCCATGTGAGCGTCATCGAACCCGGCCCTATTCAATCTATCCCCGGATTCACCGATAAAGACCCTTATTTTGGAATGTGGTATTGGATATTGGCAGGTACCGGGCCCGGGTTTCTCTATTAGGAGGCTAATTACACGTCTAATATCGATATACTGGAAAATGGGCTGGTATGGGTAGGGGCCTGTGCATTGTTACCACATTCAAAACCCGATTCAATTTTGTCCCGTGATCAAATTCAGACAGGCCAGAGCCGATGGCCAACACCGACTGGGGGAAGAGCCGGACAGGATTACTCTGGTTCTGAAACGAATGGGGGGTCTCTATGCGCGGACTCACGGTATCGATCAATCTCGTGGGTACCAATGGTAATCATTTGAGCATCACTTGGCCCCAGTGGTGAGTGGTCAAAGTTGACCGAGGATTCCATCCCTCAATGAACTGCGCATCTCCAACGGCATTTTGGCGAGTGGTGCATCTGAAGAGTCACCGCAGGGATGGACCGTCGTTGGGGGCGGAGACCGTATCTCAATCACGTTGCCTGGGATGGTGAATATTCCTCGGAAACGAGAACGAGGAGGCGCGGGTTCTCGTTGGAACGAGTATTTTGCGAGTTGCATTCACCCGTTGTTATCGATCGTTTCTCACGGTGTCATGCCCTTGGTCCGGGATTTTGCGATCAAGGCTCGTGAGCTATCGGCATATTATAAACTATATATTGATATACAAATAATCCTGCGTCAGGGTCGGCCGCCATTTCGTGGGTTGTTGCGCGCGATGGTGATACGCCTGATCCCGTTTATTGTCGAATATTGCTGCTTCAGGCGTCAGGACGCCAGTACTTGTCGAACGTCGTGTGTGCGATGGCCCCGCCAACATTCTTGGTTTCACGCCCGAATAGGGTCCACGATGGTCCAGTACCGGCGCTTGGGTGATCGCGCGTGACGGGGGGACGGGCGAAGATCGTCTGCACGATCGGACCTGCCTCCGACGATCGGGAGACGATCGGGGCTCTCGCCGAGGCTGGCATGACGGTCGCCCGGTTCAACGCGAGTCACGGGACCACGGCGGAGCGCCGGGATGGAATCGAGCTGGTCCAGCAAGTCGACCGGAACACCGAGACGCCGATTGCGACGATGCTGGATCTGTCCGGCCCGGAGGTTCGGACGACGCCGATCGACGAGCCGCGAGACGTGCGGGCCGGTCAGACTGTCGAGTTCGTCCAGGGGGCAGTCTCTCGGGCCGGGCCAATCGGAGTCACGGCCCCACTCGACGCGGTCGGGCCTGGGGATTCGATCTTGCTGGACGACGGTCGGATCGAAACGACGGTCGTGTCAGTGGAGAATGGCGCAATTCACGCCCGGGTCGACTCCGGCGGCGAGATCCAGGGCCGCGTGGGCGTCAACGTCCCCGGAGTCGACCTCGGTCTTCCCGTCGTCACCGACGCCGACGAGGCCGAACTCGACCTCGCGGCGGACGCGAACGTGGACTTCGTCGCGGCGAGCTTCGTCCGCTCGGGAGCGGACGTCTACGAGGTGAGTGCCGCGCTGGAAGAGCGGGACGCCGACATTCCGATCGTGGCGAAGATCGAGCGCGCGGACGCCGTCGAAAACATGGCCGACATCATCGACGCAGCCTACGGCGTCATGGTGGCACGGGGCGATCTCGGCGTCGAGTGTCCCCTCGAGGACGTGCCGATCGTCCAGAAGCGCATCATTCGACGCTGCCACCTGGCGGGGGTCCCGGTGATCACGGCCACGGAAATGCTCGATTCGATGATTCACGAGCGACGGCCGACCCGAGCCGAGGCGTCGGACGTGGCCAACGCGGTCCTCGACGGGACCGACGCCGTGATGCTCTCCGGCGAGACGGCCGTCGGCGACCATCCCGTCCGGGTCGTGGACACGATGGCCCGCATCGTCGCCGACGTCGAGGCGAGCGAGGAGTACGACGAAGCGCTCGAACAGCGCGTCCCGCCGGCGGAGACCACGAGGACCGACGCGCTCGCGCGCTCGGCCCGATTTCTCGCTCGGGACATCGGCGCGAGTGCGATCGTCGCCGCCAGCGAATCGGGGTACACGGCCCGCAAGGCCGCCAAGTATCGGCCGAGTATCCCGATCGTCGCGGTGACGCCGAGCGATCGCGTCCGGCGACAGCTCGCGCTCTCCTGGGGGATCACGCCAGTCAGGGCGGACTACGGCGACGGCGGGGCGGACGAGGTCATCCAGCGGGCCGTTCAAGCCGCCCTCGACACGGGAGCGGCGGCGAGTGGCGACACCGTCGTCGTCCTCTCCGGCATGATGACCGAACTCGAGGACCCGAACACCACGAACGTCCTCAAAGTTCACGTCGCCTCCGAGACCCTGACGTCGGGGCGGTCGGTCGTCGCCGGAATCGTCACCGGCCCCCTCGTCCGCGTGGATGACGGCGACCTGGCCGACCTCCCAGAGAACGCGATACTGGCCGTACCGCGGGAGTTCGAGGGCGAGTTCGCTGGTGACCTCTCCCCGCTGGGCGGGATCGTCGACGGGCACGGCGGCATGACGGGTTACGCAGCGATCGTCGCTCGCGAGCTCGAGGTCCCGATGATCTGTGACGCCGAAGTTCCGCCGGACGTCCAGGAAGGATCCGAGGTGACCCTCGACGCGGAGCGGGGCGTCCTCTACGCCGATCCCCTCCACACCGACCGGGCCATCGAGGAGGGTGACTCGTGACGACCTACCTGGGCCTGGATCTTGGTGCGAGTACCATGCGGGTTGTCGTGGGCGAGGAGACCGGCGAGGTGGTAGGCCGGGCGAGGCGTGCCACGCCCGAGGGCCCGGACGGGTCGGCGATCGTCTCGGCCGTCGAAGACACGATTCGAGAGGCGTGTGAGGCTGCGGACCGCGACCCGGCCGACGTGGTCGCCGCCGGGATCGGCGCCGTGGGACCACTCGACCTTCGGGCAGGCGCCATCGTCGACCCGGTCAACCTGCCGGGAGTCGAGCGTGTCGACCTCGTCGAGCCCGTGGCCCGCCTGCTCGACGCGGACGTCCGCCTCCACAACGACGCGACGGCGGCCGCGATCGGGGAGCGGTTCGCGGCCGAGGACGATCCCGCGAACCTCGTCTACCTCACGTTGTCGACGGGCATCGGCGCGGGCGTGATCGCCGATGGCCGAGCCCTCCGGGGCCACCGTGGGAACGCCGCCGAGATCGGTCACGTGACCCTCGACCCGGATGCAGACGTTCGCTGCGGGTGTGGCGCGGTCGGCCACTGGGAGGCCCTCTGCTCGGGGGCGAACCTGCCCGACCACGCCCGGGCCATCGCCGATCGCGGAGGTGAGACGACACTGGACCTGGACGACGTCTCGGCTGCGGAACTGCTGGGGGCTACTGACGGCGATCCCCTGGCGGCCGACCTGGCCGACCGCGTCGGCACCTGGAACGCGATCGGCGTCGCGATGCTCGTCCAGGCGTACGATCCGGCCCGGGTCGTGATCGGCGGGGCGGTCGCTCGCAATCATCCCGAGACGATCCTCGAGCCGATACGCGAGCGGGTCCCCGCGCACTGTCTCGGATCGCCGCCGCCGATCGAGCTGACGAGCCTGGGCGACGACGCCGGCGTACGCGGCGCGCTGGCCAGTGCGCTCACCGGCGGGAGCGGTTCGCGGCCTGAACGGTAGCAGGCCCGACGATCGCTAGGAGTGATGGATTCACTGGATTTCCAGGCCTCGGGCGAAGTTAGTTGACCATCCTGCGTTTTTGGCGAACCTAAAAACTCAAGCCGCCCGGGCCCGATGGCCCGACAATGGCAAGCGACGGCGCCGAATCCTCGACCTACACCTTCGACGACCTGAGCGTCGTGATGGGCACCTACAACGAGGAAGCCGCCATCGAGACGGTGCTCGCCGACATCGACCGCGTTACTGACGGTCGCGCGTCGGTCGTCTGCGTCGACGGCTCCACGGACCGGACACCCGAACTCGCCCGGGACAACGGCGCCCGCGTCATCGAGCAGGAGCCACAGGGCTACGGCGTGGCCGTCCGTGAGGCGGTGCTCGCTGCCGAGCGGCCGGTCGTCGTGACCACGGACTGTGACGACACCTACCCGATGGAGCGGCTGCCGGACTTCCTCGAGTTGATCGCGGACGGCTACGACGTCGTGAGCGGCAACCGGCTCGCCGGCGGCGCCGCGGCCATGCCGGTCCTCAACCGGTTCGGGAACCGCGCGTTCGCGGCGCTCGCCAGCCTCCTGCTGGGCGAGCGGCTTCGGGACACCACGACTGGTATGCGGGCCTACCGCCGCGAGGTCCTCCGCAAGATCGAGTGGACCGAGAACACCGGCCTCTCGGCGGAGTTACTGATGCGCCCCGTCGCGCGGGAGTACGACGTCGTGGAGGTCCCCATCGACTACCGGGAGCGGGCGGGTGAGACGAAACTCGACCCGTTCCGCGGCGGGGCAGCGATCGGCACGTCCGTCCTCAAAGTCGGGATCCAGGAACGCCTGCGATAGCGGTCAGCTGTCGGTCGCCTCGAGGTGGGTTTCCAGCTCGACGTCGGGTCCGTGAGCACCCGGGACGTAGGCGGCCCCGTCGTCGCACTGGTCGGCGGCACGGCAGAGTCCCATTCGGGGCGTGATCGCGCGAACCGTGCCGTTCTCGTTGCGGACCGGGAGTTCGAGGTCGTACTCGAAACTGTCGAGGCCGCCCGTATCGACGTAGACGGTCAGATCGAGCGTTTCGTTTCGGCTCACCGGGACGGTTTGCACAGCGGATCCGTCTGGAGCCTCGAGGCGGGCCACGTCGCCGTCGACGAGGAGCGAGAGGTGGACGGCCCCGTCCGACGGATCGAGGGGGACGGCGACGCGCCGACCCGACCCGGTCTCCAGTGTGGCGGCGACGGCGACCGTTTCCGGGGGGACGCCGGCGCGTGTTTCCAGCCGGACTCGCTCGCCGGCCACGTGCTCGAGGCGCCGAAGCGTTGGCGTCACCGGATCGCCGTCGGGGGCGAACCAGTCACCCCGGTAGGCGTAGCGGTAGAGCGTCCGGTCGGGCAGTGCCTCGACCACGGCGAAGACGCGGCGATCCTGGGCGTAGATCACGTCGCCGTCGAAGTCGGGGTCGTTGCGGAGGTACTGGAACGGGTGGGCGAGCCAGTCGCCGTACGGCGTCGGGAGGAACACGAGTGCCCGGTCGAAGCCGGCCGCCTCGATCGGCTCGTAGGCGGTCTCGTACTCGTCGGTGACCGCGAGATTCTGCTCGACCGGATCGGCCACGGCCGTCGCTGCGAGTACCCCGCCGAGACCCCCGGCGACGACGAGGGCCGCGAAGGCCCCAGCCTTCGCGCTCCGGGAATCGAGGTCGACGAGACGGGGCCAGAGCCACTCGCCGCCCCGGACCAGCGCGAGTGCGGCGAAGGCCGCGGTGGGGAGGATCAGCCCGAGGTGGTAGAAGGGGCCGAGATGGCCGATCAGGCCGAATCCCGGCGCGTCAAGCCTGCCGATTGCGTTGTACGTGCCCCAGAAGGCGAGCTGGCCGATCGGAATGCTCGCGAACAGCCCCGCGAGGACGAGGGCGCGAGGCTCTACACTGCGCCGCCGCCGGAGGACCAGCCCGAGACCGATCGCCGCGAGGAGCACGCCGAGCGGGGCCGCCACCGACCACCGGAACACGTACGTCGAGAGGGCCACGCCGGCGCTTTCGACGGCCAGTTCCAGGTCGTAGACGACCTCGTGGCCGAGCAGGGCGCGCGTCCCGAATCCGGGGCCGTCCCGCGGCCCGAATACCTGGTAGGGGAACCGCAGCGGGGCGCCAGTCATGAGCCAGTTGTACCCGAGCGCAGTGGCGACGCCCGCGAGGCCGAGGGCCGCCGTGACAAGCTGGCGGCGGATCGCCGGGCGGCCCCCGACCCACGTCGTCCAGAGCGCGTGGCAGACGAACGGGGCCGCGAACAGGACGGCGGTAAACGGCCGGGCGAAAAAGGCGAGCCCCACCGCGGCGCCGGCGAGTGCGGCCCAGCGGTGATCGCCCGTCCGGTCCGCGCGGAGGTAGGCCCACGCGAACGCGAGCAGGAGTGCGAGCGTGGGGAGGTACCCGAGGAAGACGCTCGCCTGGACCAGGAAGAGCGGCGTCGCCAGCAGGAGCGCCGCGGCGACGACGCCGACGCGCGGCTCGAACGCCTCCGTCACGGTGGCGTAGGTCAGGGCGACGGTGGCGGCGGCCACCGCGCCGAGTGCGAGAGTCGCCTCGCCGAGGGCCCTGCCGACGGCGAAGATGGCCGCCGGAACGGGTGCGTACTTGGGATACAGGCCGCCGTCCCCCGCGACGAAGAACCACGGGCGGAGGGAGCCGTCGACGGGCGGGTCGATCGTGAGTTGCCCCTCGAGGAGCATGGCCGCCTGCTGGAGGTAGACGCCCTCGTCGTGGTTGATCGACCGGTAGGGGAAGACGACGGTCGAAATGAGAACGGCGAACACGCCCGCCAGGACGGCCAGGCCGGCGGCGACGCGGCGGGGGGTGAGCCGGTCGCTCTCGGCCACGTGCCTCGCGAGGCGGGACGCGTCCATGTCAGGTGGTCGGGTACCAGGCCAGGGGATGGTCGGCGACGATGTCCACCGCCACGGGCTGGTCGTGCTCGAAGGTCTCGACGTGGTTGTGGAGACACCTGAGGACGCCACCGCCCTCGAGGGCGACCCGGTAGACGAACGCGGGGCCGGTGTACTGGCGGTGGACGATCCGGCCGTCGGCTGATCCGTCCTCGGCGTGGCGCGCTTCCAGGTCGTCCGGCCGGACGAGGACGTCGATCTTCGCGCCGTCGTAGGCCTCGACCGGGCCGTTGAGCTGGTCGGTCGAGAGCGTCCCCAGGGGGGTTTCGACGACGGCCCCACGGACGCGGCCGGGCAGGAAACTCGCCCGGCCCAGGAAACTCGCCACGAAGCGGGATTCGGGGTTCTCGAAGACGACCTCGGGCTTGCCGACCTGCTCGATCCGCCCGTCGTTCATGATCGCGACGCGGTCGGATATCGAGAGGGCCTCCTCCTGGTCGTGCGTGACCGAGACGGTCGTCACGCCCGCGGCCTTCAGGATGCGGCGGACCTCTTCGCGCATCTCGACGCGGAGGCGGACGTCCAGGTTCGAGAACGGCTCGTCGAGCAGGAGGACGTCGGGTTCCGGGGCGAGCGAGCGGGCGAGGGCGACGCGTTGCCGTTGCCCGCCGGAGAGCTGACTCGGCATCTTTTCGCGGTGGGCCTGGAGGCCCACGAGGTCCAGGAGTTCGTCGACCCGACTCTCGCGCTCGGCGTCGTCCCACTCCCTGAGGCCGAAGGCGACGTTCTCCTCGACGGTCAGGTGGGGAAAGAGGGCGAAGTCCTGGAAGACGAGGCCGACGTCGCGGTCCTCGGGCTTGCGGAACGTCCGCTCGTCGGCGACCGTCTCGCCGGCGATCGAGATGGAGCCCGCAGTGGGGCGGTCGAGCCCCTCGATGAGACGGAGGGTCGTGGTCTTGCCACAGCCCGAGGGCCCGAGCAGGGTGAGGAGTTCGCCGTCACGGACGGTCAGGGAGAGCGAGTCGACGGCGGCCTCCCGGCCGAACTCCCGCGTGACGCCGTCGAGTTCGAGGACGACGTCGGTCTCCGCCGTCGCGTCGCCCTCGCCCGCGCGGTCGGTCACTGGCTCCACCAGTGGGGGGTTTTCATTCCGTGCCATTATATCGTTCTCTGCTCAAGATCACGACCATCGACATCGCGGAGACGCCCACGAGCACCAGGGCCGGCACCGCGGCTTTCCCGTAGGCTGCGCCGTCTTGTACTATCCAGATGTAGGTTACCAAGGTTTCGAAATCGATGGGACGGAGCAACAGGGTCGCCGGAAGCTCCTTCATGGTCGTGAGGAAGACCAGTGCGCCGCCGGCGGCCACGCCGGGGAAGATTTGGGGCAACGTGACCCGGAGGAAGGAGACGAGCGAGGAGTCGCCCATCGTCCGGGCCGCCTCGACGTGGGCCGGATCGACCTGGAGGATCGAGGACTCCATGATGCCGACCGCCTGGGGGATGAACCGGACGACGTAGGCGAACAGCAGGAGCGTGACGGTCCCGTACAGCGCGGGAACGAACCGGATGCCGAGGACGATCATCGCCAGTCCCAGGACCACGCCCGGCATGGCGTAGCCCACGTAGGTGCTGCGTTCCGGCAGGGACCCGAGTCTGGACCGGGATCGTGCCGAGAGATAGGCGATGGGCAACCCGAGAAGCACGGCGAACAGCGCGGCGACGCCGGCCACCCACAGCGAGTTGACGGCGTACCCGAGTTCGAAGGCCAACCCGCCACTGCCCGGAGAGGGCCGGAAGAGCCACATGACGAGGATCCCCAGCGGGACGACCAGCGCGAGGACGGCGACCCCGGCGACCGACCCGAGGGCCGGCCAGCGCCACCGGCCGAGGGCGATGCGGCCGGGTCGCTCGCCGCCGCCGGCGACGTGGGCCCCCTCGCGACTCGCGTTGATGCGTGACTCCCAGGCCAGGATCACGACCGTGAGTCCGAGGAGGACGAGCGAGAGCAGCGCGGCGAAGCCGACGTTGAACGCCTGGGTCTCCTCGAAGATCATCACGGTGAACACCCGATACTGCATGATTCGCGGCGTGCCGAAGTCCGAGAGGGTATAGAGGGCGACCAGCAGGGCGCCGGCGGCGACGCCCGGCTTGATCTGCGGGAGGATCACGCGCCGGAAGGCGGCCAGGCGGTCGTGGTTCAGCGTCCGAGCGGCCTCGAGGACGGTCGCGTCGACGGAGAGCAACGAGGCGCGGGTCGTGAGGAAGACGTACGGATAGGAAAACAGGGTCAGGACCAGGACGGTGCCGGCGAGCCCGTAGATGGCGGGCAACTCGGCGATGCCGACGGGCGCCAGCAGGCCCTGGAGGACGCCCCGCGGCCCGAACGCGGAGACGAACGCGAAGGCCCCGATGTAGCTCGGGATCACCAGCGGAAGGGCGACGATCACCGTCCAGACGCGGCGCCCCGGCAGCGTCGTCTGGGCCGTCAGGATCGCCAGGGGCACGCCCAGCAGGATGGAGCCCGCCGTCACGCCGGCCGTGAGGACGAGCGAGTTGAGGACGACCTGGAGCGTGTCGGGGCTCGTGAGGATCTCCAGGGCCCTGGCCTGCTCTACCTGGAGGGCCTCGAGGAGGACCCAGGCCACCGGCGCCAGGAGGAGCAGCGCGAGGCCGAGGGCGACGAGGGTGAGGACCGACGGCAGTGACTCGCGGACGCGCTCGCCGCGAGTCAGCCGGTCGAAGTCCTCTGGGGTCGCCATGTTAGCCGAGGACGTCCGTCTCCCGGAGGAGTTCCAACGTCGGCGTGACGTCGGCGAGTGCCGACAGGTCGACGTCGGGGGGATTCAGTTCGTCGATCGTCGGCAGGTCGCCGACGGGCTCGACGTCCGGGACGGTCGGGTACGCGAAGGTTCGCGTCGCGAAGAACTCCTGGGCCTCCGCCGAGAGCAGGTGCCGGACGAAGTTCTCGGCCAGTTCGGGATCGTCCGTGCCCTCGACGATCGCGGCCCCCGAGACGTTGATGAGGGCGCCGGCGTCGCCGCTCGTGAACGCCAGCTCGACGGGAGCGTTCGGGCGCTGGTTGCGGACCCGCAGCGCGTAGTAGTGGTTGGCGAAGCCGGCGGCGATCTCGCCGTTGGCGGCGGCGTTGGAGACGAGGAACTCGTTGCCGAAGGTCCCGACGCCGGCATCGAGCATCCCCTCGAGCCAGGACTTGGTCTCCTCGCGGCCGCGCAGTAGCCGCATCGCCGTGACGAAGGACTGGAAGGCGCTGTAGGTGGGGGCCCAGCCGAAGTCGTCCTGGAAGGCGGCGACGTCGGGGAACTCCTGGACCGAGGCGGGGACGTCGCTCGCGTCGAGTTGCTCGGCGTTGTACGGCACGGCACGGGCGCGCCCGGCGATCCCGACCCACTGGTCCGTCCGGAGGCGCGCCGGCACCGGCTCGAGCACGTCGTCGGGAAGCGTCCGCGCGGCGCCTGCCTTGGCGACTGCGCTGAGGGAGCCGGCGTCGACGGCGATGAACACGTCGGCCTGGGAGGCGCCGGCGTCGACCTCGTTGACGATCCGGTTCGCGAGGCCCGTCGCGGACTGCTGGGTGTGTCCGTACTCGAAGTTCGGGTAGTAGTCCGCGAACAGGTCGATCAGGTCGAGGTAGAGGCCGCCCTCGCCGAAGCTCAGGTAGAAGGTGAGTTCGCCCTCGAGGTCGGGAAGCTCCGTGATGGAGGTCCCACCCGGCGCGGGCCGGCCCTCGACGATCCGGCCGGACCCGCGGAAGTCCGCGATGTCGAGTTCCCCCGGCAAGCCGTCCGTCCCGTCGCCCCCACCGTTGAGTCCCGGACAGCCGGCGAGTGCCCCCATGCCGACTGCGCCGGTCGCCGCGAGGAAGCGACGCCGCCCGATCCCCGTTGGGTGGCTGCCCACGAAACCACTCGCGCCGCCTCGTTCCATTGTCATGTTTAGGCAAGCCTAAATCCTTATGTCTTCCTAATCGTCGCTAGCGGGCGGTGCCGCGGGTTCGGCCGCCCCGGTTGCCCTCTCGGCGTCGAGTCGGTCGAGACAGTCCAGCCAGTCGGCCATGTGCTCGCCGACGTAGTGGAGGAACTCGCCGTTCTCCAGGCCTCCGACGTCGGCGGACTGGAGCCGTTCGGCCATGGCCGCGTAGGCCTCGGCGTAACTGGTGGCGTCCTCGCCGGCGTCGTCGATCAGCCGCCAGAGGTGCTCGTTGAGTTCGAGGCCCGGTGCCTCGTTCGCGAGGTCCGAGAAGGTCGACCGCGGGACCTTGTCGTGCTCGCAGAGCGGCCGACCGGTGTAGATCGCCTTCCCCAGGACGTCGCTGGCCCGTTTCAGGAAGACGCCGCTCCAGATGTCGTCGAACCGGCCGACGTCCCACGGGTTGTCGTCCATGGGAAGCTGGTAGAAGGCCGGCACGACCTCCCGGCGGAAGGCGAGGTTCATCGAACAGACCGTCAGGTACTGGCCGGGCGCGGCGACGAAGTCCCGGTCGAAGTGGCGCCGGTCAGTCCGGGTCGTCCCCTGGCCGTCCAGGTCCCCGCCGGCGAGGATCCGTGCGGCGTCGAGGTCGGGGACGTTCGTCCAGAGGCCCTGGGAGGCGACCACGTCATCGACGTGGGCCCGGTCGGTGTCGACCTGTTCGCCCATCGCGCCGTAGGGGTAGCCGCGGGGATAGAGGCCGTGCTCGTCGGCGTGCTGGTAGAGGACGTTGACCCAGCGCTCGTCCGAGCGGACCGTCTCGATCTCGCCCTCGAACCGCAGGTTGGCGAGGTGGCGGCCGAAGAAGTCGGTGTCCGCGTGGGGCGCCGTGTCGTCGTCGAGGAAGACCCCGTAGGGGAACCCGTTGGCCCAGAGGTACAGCAGGCCGAAACTGGTCTGGGCGTGGCTCGCCTCTGGAACGAGGTGGGCGTAGTCGCCCACGCCCCGCGACTCGAGCCAGGCCTCCCGGGCCGGTCCGTCGAAGACCTCGCCGGACACGTCGAGGTCAGCCAGCATCGCGGCCATGCCGTCGGTGTCACAGAATGACTCGGTGACCAGCACCCAGTGGAGGCGATCCACGTCGAAGTCGTGGGCCCTGGCGTTCGCGACGTAGTCCCGCACGACCTCCCAGTCCCGGACCGTCGGCACGATCACGCAGACGTCGCCGTGCATGGCTGGATCTCTTTAGGCTCACCTAAATCCTCTTCGATTTAGGATGGCCTAAAATACGCGGGCCGGACCGTAAGGTCCAGGGTGGCGCCGGGAGCAGCGGTGGGCATGGACGTCGCACTGATCGGCGCGTCGATGACGCGGTTCGGCCAGCGCGAGGAGTGGATCCTCGACCTCCTGGCCGAGGCCGGACGGGCGTGTCTGGCCGACGCGGGCGTGGACGGCGCCGACGTCGAGCACTGTTTCGTGGCGAACATGGCGAGCGGGGAGTTCGAGGGCCAGACCGGGATCATGAACGCGCTTGCCCAGGACCTCGGGCTCGTCCCGGCCTACGCCCAGCGGGTCGACCAGACCTCGGCCTCCGGCGGGGGCGGGATGTACGCCGCCTGGCAGTCGGTGGCCTCCGGGGCCAGCGACATGACGCTGCTGGTGGGTGGCGAGAAGATGACCCACCGGACGACGGCCGAGTCGACGGACGTCATCGCCTCGATCACCCACCCGGCGGAGTACAAACACGGCGTCACCCTGCCGAGTTTTGCGGGGCTCACGGCCAGGGCCTACCTCGAGCGCTTCGACGCCCCGCGGGAGAGCCTCGCGCGCGTCGCGGTCAAGAACCACGCCAACGGCGCCTCGAACCCCAAGGCACAGTTCCAGAAGGAGGTCGACCTCGAGACGGTCCTCGACAGCCCGATGGTCGCCGACCCACTCCGGCTCTATGACTTCTGCCCCGTCACCGACGGGAGCGCCGCGCTGCTGTTCTGTCCGGCAGACGTCGCCCGCGAGTACGCGGACGAGTTCGTCGTGATCGAGGGCATCGCCGGGGCGACGGACACCCACGTCGTCCACGAGCGGGAGGATCCGACGGTGATGGGGGCCGTCCGGGACAGCGGGACCGCCGCCTTCGAGATGGCCGGCCGGGACCCGGACGACGTCGACGTCGCGGAACTCCACGACATGTTCACCATCCTCGAGTTCCTCCAGATGGAGGCCCTCGGATTCGCCGACCACGGTCGCGCCTGGGAGCAGGTGCAGGCCGGGCGCACGGAACGTGACGGCGAACTCCCGATCAACACGTCGGGCGGACTGAAGTCCAAGGGGCACCCGCTCGGGGCCACCGGCGTCGCACAGGCCGTCGAAATCTACGAGCAGCTCCTCGGCGAGGCGGGCGAGCGCCAGGTCGACGCCGAGACGGGGCTGGCCTGTAACGTGGGTGGCTTCGGCAACTGCGTCACGACGGCGCTGCTGGAGGTGGCGGGATGAGCGACGAGCCGGGCCTCCTGGCGGTCGAGTGCGAGAACGGCCACCTCTCCCACCCCGGCCACCCGATCTGTGGGGAGTGTGGCGCCCCCCGTGCGGGAGCCGTCGACCTCGCCGGGGAGACCGCCATGGTCGTCACCTGGACAACCAGCCACGCCACGCCACCCGGCGTCAGGGAGCCGAACACGCTGGCCATCGTCGAGTTCGAGGTGGGCGACCAGCAGGTCCGGGTCCTCGGCGGGACGACGACGCCCGACGTCGCGATGGGCGACACAGTCAGGCCGGTGTACGTCCCGGAGCTGCGGGACCCCGAGGCGGGCATCAAGGTGCCCGAGAGCCAGGCCTGGGACGGCTACCGGTTCGAGCCGGTCGAGTAGGTGACCCGATTTAGGCCCGCCAAAACCCTTATCAGTCCCGTCCCGCCTAGTCGCGGCCAGATGACCGACGGCGACGGTATTTGGCGCGAGACGGACGCCGCCTCGGCGTTCCACGAGATCCAGGTGACGGCCCACACCAGCGCCCCCGACCGGACGGTGCTCACGGAGCGGGGCAACACGGACGGCTGGATCGCGAGCGACGTGGCCGTCGACCTCCGGCGCTGAACCGGCGACCGGACCGTACACTTTTGCCCGCCGGGCCCGTTCCCCTGGGCGTTGCAGGTCGCCATCCTCACCGTCGGCGACGAGGTTCTCGCCGGCGACATCGAGAACACGAACGCCTCCTGGCTCGCCAGCCAGTTGACCGACCGCGGGGCCACGGTCGCCCGCATTCTCACGGTCCCCGACGAGCGCGAGACGATCGCTGACGTCGTCGCGGACTGGTCGGCCGCGTTCGACGCCGTGATCGTTACCGGGGGACTCGGAGGAACGCACGACGACGTCACCGTCGAGGCGCTCGCCGACGCCCTCGGGACGGACGTCTTCGTCCACGACGACGTCCGCGAGGACGTGATCGAGACGATCGCCGAGTACCGCGATCGGAACCCGGAGGTCGTCGAGGCGCACGACCTGGACCTGGACGTCGACGCCTGGGCCGCCCTCCCGACGGGGGCCCGCCCACTCGTCAATCCCGAGGGGCTCTGTCCAGGCTGTGTCGCGGAGAACGTCTACGCCTTCCCGGGGATCCCCGACGAGATGCGGGCCCTCTTCGAGCAGGTCGCCGGGGAGTTCGGCGGCGAGACCGTCTCCCGAACGCTCCACACGCCACAGCCGGAGGCGTCCCTGACGGCGCCGATCCGGGGCGTCCGGGAGCGGTTCGACGTGACCGTGGGGAGCTACCCGTCACTGCGGGAGCGAAACCGCCTCAAGGTTCGCGGCACCGAGGACGCGACGGTCGACGCCGCGGTCGCGTGGCTCCGGGAGCGGGTCGAAATCGCCGAGGAGTAGTAACCGCCCTACTCGTGGACGGCCGCGTCGAGGACGAGCGTGTCCGCCTCGAGGTAGTGCTCGATGTGGTGGGCGTCTTCCTCGGTCTCGACGAGGATGTCGCGGAGGATCTCGGCGGTCGCGTGGTCACCGAGGTTGGTCGCGAGTTCGACGTGGTCGCGGAGACTCTCGATGATGTCCCCGTAGTGGTCGAGGTCGTTCTCGAGTGACGTCCGGATGTCGTAGACGTCCTCGTCCTCGGGCGAGATCGGGGCGTGGGCCTCGAGGGCCGCACCGCCGGCGACCGGCGTCCCGCCGAGGGCCTGGGCGCGCTCGGCGATCTCGTCGGCGGCTTCCTCCACGTTGCCGGCCGCCTCGCCGAGGAAGAGGTGCAGATCCCGGAACTCCGCGCCCGCGACGTTCCAGTGGTGCTTCTTGAGCTGGTGGTACAGGACGTACGCCGACGCGAGGTCCGCGTTCAGCGCGTCGACGATCTGTTCTGCCTTGTCGACGTCGATCCGGAGGGCGCTCTCTTCGACTGTTCCGAACTCCTGCTGGACTGTCTTCTGGGTGCTCATACGGGACTGAATTGCACTTGTACGAACTTAAAGCCACCTATTTGGGAAAATAATTTTTGGCAAGCCAAAATATAGTGCGTTAACCCGGAAAATCACAACGGCTCCGGCGGTCGACCGGAATGCCCCGGCCCGTCCGTGTTCGAGGTGGACCGCTACCCGGCGTCGCCGCGCTCAACCAGCCCGCGCCAGGCGAGGAGCGCGCCGACGAGGACCGTCCCTCCGGCGGTCGAGAACGCCGGGACGTAGCCCGTCCACGTGGCGAGTCCCCCACCCAGGACGCTCCCGATCCCGGTCCCAGCGCTCATCACGGCCGTGTAGAGGGCGAGGGCCCCCGCCTGGCGCCCCGCCGATGCCAGCCGCGTGACGAGCAGTGGTGCCGTCACGGCGATCAGCGCCCAGCTGATGCCGACGAAGAGGAAGAAGACGGCGAGCACGGCGACGACACCGCCGGCGACGATGGCGGTGCCGGGGAAGAGGACCACCCGGGAGGCCACCGCCCCGAGCTGGAGCCGCGCGGCGCCGACCCGAGGCTCGATCGCGGCCACCCGACCGTAGGTGACCGCCGAGCCGAGGTTCGCCGTCAGGAAGACCGCGAAGATCGCGGCCGTCGAGAGGCCTTTCGCGTCGAGATAGGCCGGCATCGGCCCCCAGAAGACGGCCGAGCCGACGGCAACCAGCGCGGTCCCGCCGAGGAAGAGACCGCTCGGCTTCCCGATCGTCCTGCGCACGTCGGTCGGGTCGAGCCCCCTGAGCGACCAGTACAGGCGTCCGGGACCGAGCGGGTTGAGCCGGATGACGCGACCCGCTCCGAGGTCCCGGCGGCCGAGACGGGCGAACCGACGGGCCAGTCGGCGGCCGAGTCGTCGCGTCGTGGCGCGCTCGGGAAACAGGACCCCCACGCCCGCACCGGCTGCCAGTGCGACGCCTGCGAGGGCCAACAGGAGCGTGCGCTGGGCTACGGCCGGCCCCCCGGGTCGGGGGACGGCCAGCCAGCCGATGCCCAGGACGAGCCCGAGCACCCACCCGTAGCCCTGGACGGCGTTGAGCCGCGCCAGTCGATCGTCCCAGTCGTCCGCCGAGGCGCCCTCGACCATCACCAGATTGCAGACCGGGGCGGCGCCGGCGACGACGAACCAGAGGCCGACGTTCAGCACCAGCAGCCCGAGCGACGTTCGAACGACGGTCATTCCGACCAATACTGCCGCCCCACCGAGCAGGGCCAGGAGCACGAACGGCCGGCGACGCCCGGTGCGTTCGGCCAGCCGACCCGCGAGCAACGCGCCGGGCGCCCCTGCGAAGGCCGCCGTCGCGGCGAGCAGCCCCACGTCGAAGGCGGTGGCACCGAGCGTGAGGGCGTAGACCGGCACGAGAAGCGAGGCCCCGCCGACGGCGACGTAGCCGAGTCCCCACGCGTAGAGCCACCGGTCGTGGGCGGTCATCGTCGGCGCCACGGGGGCCGGCTCCTTTCCACTACCGATCGCCGGGACGGAGGGATTATGTGCTCGGGGCCGGCATCCGCCCCCATGCACGAGCGTGCTGCCGATTTCGCCGAGCGGGCCGCCGCCGAACTCGACCTCGAGGTCGACGTCCACGAGTTCCCAGAGGGCACAAAGACCGCCGCCGACGCCGCGGCCGTCATCGGCTGTGACGTGGCCCAGATCGCCAGCTCGATCGCCATGGTGGCCGACGAGCTGGTCGTGGTCGTCACGAGCGGCGCGAACCGCGTCGACGAGGCGGCCCTGGCCGAGTTGCGGGGCGTCGACCCCGACGTGGTCCGGATGGCCGAGCCCGACGAGGTGAAGGAGACGCTCGGGTGGTCGATCGGTGGCGTGCCCCCGTTCCTCCACGAGACCGACGTCCCCGTCTACCTCGACGAGACGCTCACGACCTTCGAGACCGTCTGGGCGGCGGCCGGCACGCCCGAGGCGGTCTTCCCCATCGCGCCCGACCGCCTCGAGGCGCTGGCGGGCGCGACCGTCGTCGACGTGGCCGGGTGAGGGGCGACTCCCGCGGTGCGGGAGCCGTCCCGGCCCCTTAGGTAGCCCCCGGCCGAAGGTCGCCACGACGATGGGTGAGCTCGAAACGCTGTTCGCGCCGACGCGGGTCGCCGTCGTCGGCGCCTCCAACGAGGAGGGGTCGGTCGGCTGGGCGGTCACGCGCAACCTGATCGAGTCCTTCGACGGGGAGGTGCTCCCGGTCAACCCACAGCAGTCGACCGTCCTCGGGCTCGCCTGTCACGACGACGTCGCGGAGGTGACGCCGATCGACGTCGCGATCATCTCCGTTCCCGTCGAGATCGCGGTCCAGGAGGTCCGCGAGGCGGCCGAGGCGGGCGTCGAGAACGTCGTCGTCATCACGGCCGGATTCAGCGAGGCCGGCGCGGACGGGGCGAGTCGCGAGCGGGAGCTGGTCGCCGTCGCCGAGGAGTACGATCTCAACCTCGTCGGGCCGAACTCCCTCGGCGTCATGAGCACCGGCGTCGGCCTCAACGCCACCTTCGCGCCGGCGGGGGCCCAGCCCGGGAACGTCTCGTTCATGAGCCAGTCCGGCGCGTTCGTCACGGCCGTCCTGGACTGGGCGGCGGACCGCGACCTCGGGTTCAAGGACGTCGTCTCCCTCGGCAACAAGGCCGTCCTGGACGAGCGTGACTTCGTCGCCGAGTGGGGCGAGGACCCCGAGACGGCGGTGATCCTCGGGTACCTCGAGGACGTCGTCGACGGGCGGGCGTTCATGGAGACGGTCCGCGGGGTGACGGCGGAGACGCCGATGGTCGTCGTCAAGTCGGGCCGCACGGAGGCCGGGGCGTCGGCCGCAGCGTCACACACCGGCGCGATGGCCGGCAGCGACGAGGCCTACGCCGCCGGATTCCGCCAGTCGGGCGTCCTTCGCGTCGAGACCGTCCAGGAGCTGTTCGACGCGGCCTCGGTCCTGGCCGGCCAACCCGTTCCCGAGACCGAGTCGGTGGCAATCGTCACGAACGCGGGCGGCCCCGGCGTCATGACGACCGACGCCGTCGGCGACTCCACGCTGTCGCTGTCCTCGTTCGCGGACGGGACGATCGAGCGCCTCGCGGACGCCCTCCCGGGCGGTGCCAACGTCTACAACCCCGTGGACATCATCGGCGACGCCCCCGTCGAGCGCTTCGAGACCGCGCTGGAGATCGTCCTCGCGGACCCGAACGTGGGCATGGCGGTCGTCGTCGCCTGCCCCACGGCGACGCTGTCCTTCGAGGACCTCGCCGACGCCGTGATCGACCTGCAGGCCGCGGCGGAGATCCCGCTCGCGGCCGCACTGATGGGCGGGTCCTCGACGCGCTCGCCCGCCAGCAAGCTCTCGGAGGCGGGGATTCCGACGTACTTCGACCCGGCCCGGGCGGTGTCGAGCCTGGAGACGCTCGCGACCTACGGACGGGTTCGGGAGCGGGAGTACGTCGAGCCGACGACGTACGACGTCGACGGGGAGCGCGCCCGGAGCGTCCTCGAGTCGGCCGTGCGACGGGGCTCCTCGCGGGTCGGCGTCGAGGCGATGGAGCTACTGGCGGCCTACGGCATTCCGACCCCGGCCGGCGAGGTCGTCACTGACCCGGACGCGGCCGAGGCTGTCGCGGCGGACATCGGCGGCGAGGTCGTCATGAAGATCGTCAGCCCGGACATCCTCCACAAGTCCGACATCGGCGGCGTCGAACTCGGCGTCACGCCCGAGGAGGTGGCCGACGTCTACGAGGACCTCCACGTCCGCGCGCGCAACTACCAGCCCGACGCGACCATTCTCGGCGTGCAGGTCCAGGAGCAACTCCCGCTCGAGGACGGCGTCGAGACGATCGTCGGCATGAACCGCGACCCGCAGTTCGGCCCCGTGGTGCTGTTCGGCCTGGGCGGGATCTTCGTCGAGGTCATGGAGGACACGGCGGTCCGCGTCGCGCCCGTCAGCGAACCCGAGGCCCGGGCGATGATCGACGAGATCAGCGCCGCACCCCTGCTCCGAGGGGCTCGCGGCCGGGAGCCGGTCGACGTCGACGCGCTCGTCGAGGTCGTCCAGCGACTCTCACAGCTCGTGACCGATGTTCCGGCCATCGCGGAACTCGACATCAATCCGGTCCTCGCGACGCCGGACGGCGCGACGGCGGTGGATCTGCGGCTCACACTCGATCAGGAGGAGCTATGAACGCGTTACACGTCACCTCGACGGCGGAGGGCACAGGCAAGACGGCCGTCAGCCTCGCGCTGGCTCGCATCGCACGGGAGCGGGGCGCCACCGTCGGCTACATGAAACCGAAGGGGACGCGCCTGCGGAGCGCCGTCGGCAAGACGCGGGACGAGGACCCCGTCCTGGCGATGGACCTGCTCGACCTCGACGCCGACATCGGCGAGCTCGAACCCGTCGTCTACTCGCCGACGTTCGTCCAGGAGGCCATCCGCGGTCGCGAGCGGCCCGACGCGCTACGGGAGCGGATCACGGAGGCCTTCGAGGCGCTCTCGGCCGACGTCGATCTGCTGCTCGTGGAGGGTGGGGGCGACGTCTGGACGGGTGGGGTGGTCGACCTGACGGACGTGGACGTCGCCAACCTGCTCGATACCCGGGTGATGCTCCTGACGCAGTACGCGGAGGGCCGCGACCTGGATCCGGTACTGGCGGCGACGCGGGCGCTGGGCGATCGCCTGGAGGGCGTGCTGTTCAACGCCGTCGCCGACGCGGACCGGGACGAGATCGTCGAGGACGTCGCCCCGTTCCTCGACGGTAGGGGGATTCGGACCGTCGGGGCCCTCCCCCGGGACCCGGACCTGGCCGGCGTGGTCGTCACGGAACTGGCGGAGAGCATCGGGGCGGAGGTACTCGCGGGCGAACCTGACGGCCCGATCGTGGAGCGCTTCGCTGTCGGTGCCATGGGAAGTGACGCGGCCCTGGAGCACTTTCACCGCCTGCGGAACGCGGCCGTCGTGACCGGCGGTGACCGCCCGGAGATTCAGACCGCGGCCATGGAGGCCCCCGGCGTGACCTGCCTCGTTCTCACCGGGGGGTATCAACCCCCCGACGCCGTCCTCGGCCGGGCCGAGGCTCGTGGCGTGCCCGTCCTCCTCGTCCGGTCGGACACGCGGACGACCGTCGATCGCATCGAGGACGTCCTCACCAGCGGTCGAACCCGGACGGCCGGGACGGTCGAACGGATGCGTGAACTCCTCGAGGACGGCGTCGACCTGGACGCGCTCCTCGGGCTCGAGACCTGACTCGGCCGCAGGTTTTTATCCGAAACCGGGCAATCCCCTGATGGAGCCTTCGATCAGGCTCCGCAGTGTCACACGCAAGGGGAGCGGTCGGCGGGATCCGCCGTCCAGTGCGACGGCGAAGCCCACCGCCGGCCTCGCCCCTTTCGTTCCTCGTTACTCGCCCCAGTAGTACCGTGGCGCGAGCGTGAGATACGCCAGTGCCGCGATGAGGAGGATCCGTGGCAGGATTCGGTCCAGGAGGGCCGGGCGGGCTATCGCCCCGACCTGGACGACGCCCATCAGCAGCGCGTCGCGGGCTGTCAGCTTCGGATAGGGGATGGGAGCGACCATGAGCACCGAGAGGACGACGGCGGCGGCGAGCAGGAGGGGAACCTGCGTCAGCCCGGCCAGGTACGCCGCGGCGAGGATCGAGGCGGCCAGCGTGTTCTGGATGCCCGGACGGGTTTCGTCGGTGTCGACGTAGACCGTGTACAGGGCCGTCCGAACGAGGGAGAACACCACGAACAGGGACGCCACGGCGCCGGCGATCACGTACTGGAGCGGATCACTCGAGAGGGGAGCCCAGGCGTCCCGGGCGACCGCGAAGGCGAACAGGGCCGGGGCAGTGCCGAAGGAAACCACGTCGGCCATCGAATCGAGGTAGGGCCCGACGGCCGTGCCCCCACGCCGCCGGGCGATGATGCCGTCGAGCCCGTCGGCGACGGCCGCGAGGAGGATCAGCCGGGCGACGACGCCGGGGGTCGCCGTGACGGCGGCCACCATCGCGACGACGCCGACCACGGCGTTCAGGAGGGACATCACGTCGGCCCACCCGAGGCGGTCGCGGACCCGCAGTGACATGTCCCCCCGTGGGACGACCGGGTACAAGAATGACGTGGAAACGTCGCCGGCCGAGCTCGGTCACTCGTCCCGGCCGTATTCGTGTGGCACGACGAACCGTGCTGCCGTCACCGCCGTCCCGACGAGGAGCAGGAGCAGCTGCCAGCCGGCCCGGGCCACGGGAAAGATACGGTCGACCGGTTCGTCCCCGTCGGTCGGGCCAGGATCCACCCCCGTCGTGACGGTCACCTCCTGTGAGCTGCCCAGGGCTCGCGGTTCGGGAACGCCGTTGTCGGAGAGCTCGACGAAGGTCTGGACGATGCCGCGCCGGCTGGAGAGCTCGATCTTCCCGTCGACGATGTACAGCTGGTCGTGGAGCGGCCAGAGGGGGTTCGCGCCGCCGGGGCTGAAGAGGTCCAGGCCGATGCCGGCGACGGCCAGACAGAGGACGCTCACCCAGGCGACGCGAACCCCCGCGGGGCCCCACCGCGAGGCCAGCCAGGACCGGGGGCGGACGCGCGTGTCGATCCAGAGCGCGACGGCGAGACCAGCGGGAACGAGCAGGGTGTGGAGCGCCGTCCGATGACCGGCCGTCGAGACCAGGGCGATGAAGGAATCGAGATCCGGGATGGCGGTCACTGCGAACACCACGAGGAGGGTCCGACGACCGAACGCGTCGCCCAGCAAGGCGGCGGCGATCATGCCGGCGAAGGCCAGGTGCACGACCGTCGATGGCATGGGGGCACGTACGGCAGGGCGAGAATGAGTCTTCCGGTCGGACGGCTTCCGTCCCCTTGTTCGGGTGCCGTGTGTCAGACGCCCCGCCAATATTAAGGCCCCACCCCCCGACTCGATCCACATGGACCGGGACTCGGCACCCCAGGAGATCACTTCGCTCGTCGGGCGAGAGGTATACACGAACAACGGCGTCTTTCTCGGGGAGGTCGAGGACCTCCGGCTCGACCTCGACGCGGAGCAGGTTACCGGCCTCGCACTCCACCAGCTCAATCGCGAGCTCTTCGAGGAGGAAGCCGGGTCGGCCCGTGGCGTGATCGTTCCCTACCGGTGGGTGCAGGCGGTGGGTGACGTTATCCTCGTGAACGACATCGTCGAGCGGATCCAGGACCCGGACGCCGACGAAGAAGAGCTGACTGCCTGATTCAGCTGCCGTTGCCGCCGTCGCCGCTCTCGACGCCCATCGCCTCGAACAGCTTCTTCTTGACGGCCTCCTCGGTCAGCTCCAGGAGCGTCTCGCGGTTCTCGTCGCTGACCTCGATCCCCGTGAAGATGCCGAGGGGAATCTCGACGCTCGCGTCCGTCGAGTGCCCTGCCGTCTCGCCGATGTCCTCGAAGGCGTCCTCGAGGACGCGCCCGATGTCCATGCGGATGTCCTTGGACCGTGCGGCCAGGTAGATGGTGTCGTCCGCGATGGCGAAGACGGCCGTCGTGGTGATGCCCTCGAGGTTGAGGAGGTGCTGGGCGGCCTGGGCGAGCGCGTCGCGATCGCGGATGAATCCCGCGTTCGAAACCAGGTGGCTGCCCTGGACCTCGCGGTTCCGGATCGCCTCCGCGAGGACGTCGAGGGTCTCCGCGGACATGGACGGCGACTCGACCTGTTCGAGGACGTCGTGGTCCGCGAAGGGATAGAGGTACGCCGCCGCCGTCAGGTCAGCCGGGGTCGTGTCGCGCTTGAAGTCGAGCGTCTCGGCCCGGATGCCATAGAGGAGCGCCGTGGCGACCTCCTGTTCGAGGTTGATGTCCAGTTCCTGGATGTACTTGGTCAGGATCGTGGACGTCGCCGAGACGTTCGGGCGGACGTCGGAGAAGGCCACGTCGCGGTCCAACTCGTGTTCGTAGTGGTCGATGATCACGTCGACGTCGACCTCGGGGAGGGGTTCGCCCCCCTTGCCGTGGTCGACGAGTGCGATCGTGTCGTAGTCCTCGACGTCGGTGGCCTCGGCGGAGACGAGCTCGATCCCCAGCAGGTTGACGAACGCCCGGTTCTCCTGGTGGCCGATCTCGCCCTCGTAGACGATGTCGGCCTCTACGTCGCGGCTCTCGGCCAGCGCCTTGAGCGCGGCGGCACTCGCGATCGAATCCGGATCCGGACTCCGGTGGATCAGGATGGCCATCTCGCCGTCGGTCCCGTCGATCACGTCGGCGAGCTGCCGGGCCTTGTACTCGAGTTCGCCCGTTTCCAGCGCGCGGAGTGCGGAATCGGCGATCACGGCCGACGGGTTGATGACCACGTCGGCTCCCAGGCCCGTCAGGTCGTCCGCCGAGACCGGGTCCGAGGCCCGAGCGACGACGTACTGATCGCCGCCCTGGGCGCGGATGTTTTCGACGGCGGCGGCGTTGGCCTCGACGTCCGAGGACAGGATCAGAATGACGTCGCGATCGGCGACCTCCGAGACGGCGGACTCGTCGCTGATGTCCGCCTGTCTGGCGGTGAGATCCTGGTCCCGGAGCGCCTCCACCCGTCCCTCGTCGGCGTCGAGGATCAGGACGTCCTTCCCCTCCTCCACGAGTGCCTCCGCGACCGCGTGCCCCACGCTCCCGCACCCGAGGATGGCGTACGTGGACATCGACGCCATCGTGATACCGGTAGCGGTGCTCATCGGTGGCTATGTCTTTGCGCCGAGGCCCTTATAACACCAAGATACCGTTCCCGGGATGCGAAAGGGCGGTGGAATCACTCGCATTCGGGTCTGAATCGCCCATTTGGATTATTAGCCCGCAATCCTCCCGGTCACGACGTCGGCGGACGGGAGCGACCAAACGATAACCTATATCAGCGCAGACTGGCAAGCCGAAATCGGAGGGCCGGTAGCTCAGTCCGGCAGAGCGACGGACTCTTAATCCGTCGGTCAGGGGTTCAAATCCCTTCCGGCCCGCTCGTGCGACGAACGGACGTGAGGAGCCGAGCGGCCCAAAGGATTTGAATCAGGGAAGTCGCAGCCCGGGAAGCGAGCGGAGCGAGCGACCCGGAACGTCTTCCCGTGGTTCAAATCCCTTCCGACTAGCTCGACCAACACCCAGAGTCCAGTACGGCAGACGGCCCAGACGCCAGGCCTCAGACGTCCAGCACGCCGAGCCCGCCAGCCACCAACCCGAGCACCAGCCCGGTCGCGTGGCCAACGAGTGCGACGCCGGGACCCGCCGTCGCGAGCGTAAGGCCGACGGCGACGGCGAGGACGATCGCGATCTGCACCTTCGGCGAGAGGTCGACCCGCGAGAGGACGGCCCGAGTCGCCACGTTCCCCGCGAGCAGGTAGCCGAGGAGCGCGAAGATCGCGCCGCTCATGCCCGCGACGGCGACCGCGTCGTTCGTCATCTGGTGGGCCAGGACCTCCGCGACGCCGGCGACCATCCCGGTAGCGAGGAAGAAGCCGTGAAAGCGGAGTCGGGTGGTTCGCCGCTCGACGAGGGCGCCGACGACGAGGAGCGCGAGCCCGTTCGCGAGGAGGTGGTCCGGATTCCAGTGGGTGTAGACGGCGGTCGCCAGCGTCCAGGGGTCGGCGGTCAACGGCGGCGTCAGGACGAGCGGTGGGACCAGGCCGGCAGGCAGGAGCCCTGGATCGGCGGCGGCCAGCAGCGCTAGCGTGGAGAACAGGAGCGCGAGCAGGGCCGTGTCGAGGGTGGGAGAGGCGCTCCTGGCCATACGGGCTCTGGACTGTGTGGCCTGAAAAGGCCTCCTCTCGTGGGTTCGGTTCCTGTGGAACGGGGCCTCGATCACCGAACCCGGGTTCACCGATGCCGGAGGGCCGGCTAACAGGTCCAGCTGTCCCGGACGAGCGCCTTGCGCATCTCGACGTGGGGGATGTCGGCCTCCATGAAGACGTCGCTCGTGGTCTCGTACCCGAGTTGCGAGTAGAACGCCTCGACGGACGTCTGGGCGTGGAGGAGCACCTCCTCCATGCCGAGATCCCGGGCGAGGTCCTCGAGCCGGTGCATGATCGACCGGCCGACGCCGCGGTCGCGGTGGGATTGGAGAACTGCGACGCGCTCGATCTTGGCGACGCCGGGGTCCGGCTCGCGGAGACGGGCCGTTCCGACGGGCGAGCCGCCGTCGTAGGCGACGAGGTGCCACGCGTCGTCGTCCTTGCCGTCCATCTCCTCGGCCTCGGACACGCCCTGCTCGTCGATGAAGACGGCCCGTCGGACGGCGTGGGCGTCGGCGAGGTCGGCACCGTCGCCGACCCGTTCGATCCGGACCTCGGTCATTCGGGGGTCGGTAGCGCGTGGCGTGACGTGAGCGTTGCGACTCCGGGTTCGAGGCAACGCATTAGGGTGACGCGGTCCAACACGTGTGTCATGTCCTCGTTCGAGACCTACGACTGTGGCGACTGTGGCAGCGCGTTCAAAGCACACCCGAGCGCCAGGGCCGCGGCGACGGGCTACTGCAGTCCGGCCTGCGAGACGGCGGGCAGGGACCTGGCCTGATCAGCTGCCGTCCGGCCGGTAGTTGGGCGCCTCGTCGGTGATGACGACGTCGTGGGGGTGGCTCTCCTGCTGGCCCGCCGGGGAGACCCGGACGAACTCCGCGCGGTCCTTGAATTCGGGGAGCGTCTCCGCGCCGACGTAGCCCATCCCGGACTGCATCCCGCCGACGAGCTGGTGGAGCTCCGACTCGAGGGTGCCCTTGTACGGCGTCGCCGCCTCGACGCCCTCGGGAACGTAGTCCTCGTCCTCGGGCTCCTCCTTGAGGTACCGCTCGCCGCCGCCGGACTTCATCGCGCCGACCGAGCCCATCCCGCGGTACTGCTTGTACTTCTTGCCGTTCATCGTGATGACGCGGCCGGGCGCCTCGTCGGTGCCGGCGAAGTAGGAGCCGAGCATGATCGCGTCCGCGCCGGCCGCGATGGCCTTGATCGCGTCGCCGGAGTAGCGAATCCCCCCGTCGGCGATGACGGGCACGTCCTGCTGGCTGGCGACGTCGGCCACCTGGGCGACGGCGGAGATCTGGGGCATGCCGGCGCCAGTCACGACACGGGTCGTGCAGATCGATCCCGGGCCGATGCCGACCTTGACGCCGTCGGCGAAGTCGACGACTGCTTCCGCGGCCTCCCGCGTGCCGATGTTGCCGACGACCACGTCGGCGTCGACCTCAGCCTTGATCTCGCGGGCGCCCTCGATGACGTTCATGTTGTGGGCGTGGGCGGTGTCGATGAAGAGGACGTCAGCGCCCGCGTCGTCCGCGGCGTAGGCGCGTTCGGGCTCGAACGGGCCCACGGCCGCGCCCACGCGGAGGTGCCCGTCCCCGTCACGCGCCGCGGTGTCGTACTCCCGGCGCTGGAGGATCCCGGCCATCGTGACGAGCCCGACGAGGCGGTTCGCCTCGTCGACGATGGGGACGCGCTCGATCTTGTGCTCGTACATGAGTTCGAGCGCCTCGCGGGGCGTGACGTCCTCGGGGGCCGTGATGACCTCGTCGGTCATGGCCTCGCGGACGGCGTCGTGCTGGCCGACCTCGAGGTAGGGGCGAATGTCAGTCCCGGAGATGATCCCGAGCACGGTGTCCTCGTCGTCGACGACTGGCGCGCCGGAGACGCCCCGTCGCTCCATCATCTGGTCCACCTCGCGGACCGTCTGATCGGGTCGGGCCGTGACGACGTCGCGGATGATGAGTTCGTCCGCGCGCTTGACCTGCTCGATCTGGGCGACCATCTCTTCAACGTCCATGTTCCTGTGAAGCACGCCCAGGCCGCCGTGTCGCGCCATCGCGATCGCCAGATCCGCTTCGGTGACGGTGTCCATGGCCGCCGAGAGAATGGGGACGCTGAGCGCGACGTTCTTCGACACCCGCGTGGCCAGGTCGGCCTCGTCGGGTTCGACGTGACTCTCCTTTGGTCGCAACAGGACGTCGTCGAACGTCAGGGCCTCAGGCTCGCGGAGTTTCTCCGAAAAGGGCTCGGAATCGTTCGCCATGTAAACGGTGCTCGGCCGGGGGCAAAAAGCGTTGCGAGACCGGCCGGTCCGAGGTGGCGACCGAACTGAATCGTCCACGGACCCCGTCGCCCGCCACACGCCCGCACGGGGACACCACCCTGCGAACGTCCAGCTGGCCCGTTTCAAACGGGGTGTGCACCCACTTCTCACGCAATCTTTATCCCACTGTCACGAAAACAAGTGTCCATGCACTCCGCCTGTCCCGGCGGCTGTGGCATCGGCAGTGAGCAGCGGCTCGATAACGACGCCACAACCACATTTAAACAGGGACAGTTTTTCGGGGCGGAGACTGCTTCCGGCGACGCCCGGCGCCGGTCCATACACCACCCATCGGCCTCGGGGTATGGCCATCCGTAGCCCGGCATGAGCAGTTCCAGGCACCCGGTCGCGCTCTCCGTCGAGCGACTGGTCCGCGGCCCGACCGGCCTCCTCGCGCTGGTCATGGCACTGCCGCTGATCGACGGGCTCTACCCCGCACTCGTGCTGGCGGGCGCGCTCGATTCCCCCGTCGGCATTCTCGAGGTCGGCCTCCTGATCTTCGGCGGGAGCGCGACCGTCGCGGTCATCATCGCCGAGATGGACGGCTCCGTGAGACAGCAGACCCGGGCCGTCCTCGGGGTCGGGGTACTCCTCGTGGCCGTGGCCGGCCTCGAGGCCGCCCTCGCGCCGACGCTCGCGACCATCCTCGACCTCGCAGTCTTCGAGCGCTTCGCCGCGGTCGTGATCCTCGCCGTCGCTGCCCGGACGGCGAGCGCACGCGTCGGCGAGTACATCCCGCGGCCGGCCGTCGTCGTGGGGCTCGGATTGCTGGCCAGTCTCGACCTGGAGGGGGCGTCACTGGCGATTCACGCCGAGCCCGAGCTGGTGGCCCGCGGCATGGCCGCCGCCGGCGTCGGTGTCGCCTTCGCCTTCCTCGTCGCGCTCGCCGGGCCGTGGCTTCGGAACGCCGTCGACCTCGACCGGTTCCGCTTCGGCAGCGCCGTGGCGCTCGGCGTGCTCCCGCTCTCGGTCTTCGGCATCATTCCCAGCGAGGCGCCACTCGCGCTGGCCGTCCTCGGCGTGACGGCCCTCTTCGCCCTGGATCCGAACCGGGCGCGGGAGGCCGAGTGGGACTACCGCCCGGACGAGATCAACGTCACCGCCGCGATGTTCGACGGCGGCCAGGATTCGGAGACCCGACAGTCCGTCGCTGACAATCGCGACCAGGAATCGGAGGCGGCCGACCGGGGCGAGGAGCGACTCCCCTGGTTGTAGGCAGCGGCCGCCGCGGAGGAACAGGCTTAGGGACGCCGCTCCCGATCCTCCGGCATGGCCGAGAACAGGGTCGTGCAGGGCCGGATGGTCACGCCCCGCCGGCTGGCCGAACTGATCGAGGACGGCGACGTGATGGACGCCGAGCCGATTTCGGACGCCGACCGCGAGTGTCCCGACTGCGGGGGCAACGTGCTCGAGGTGGGCTACATGCCCTCGGCGACGGAATTCGTGACCGGCTGGAAGTGCCAGGACTGTGACTGGGCCGACACCGATCGCGAGTAGCAAGGCACATACGTCGATCGGCTGACGTGCACACGGATGGTCCCAGTACCGGACGCCGTCGGCCTGTTTGCCGGCGCAGTCGTCCTCGGCGCAGTCCACGGGATCGAGCCGGGCCACGGCTGGCCCGTCGCCGCCTCGTATGCCCTCGACCGGGCGAACAAGTGGGTCTACGGCCTCGCGGCGAGCCTGATTCTCGGCATCGGCCACCTGATCAGTTCCATCGCCATGGTGGCGGTGTTCTTCTACGCCAAGTCCTACTTCGACCTGACGCAGGTCAACGAGCCCATCGCGCTCGACGCCTTCTCGACGACGCTCACCGTCGGCGGGCCGGTCAGTCTCGTCGCCGGCGTCCTGCTGGTCCTCCTGGGCTGGCGGGAGTACTCCCACGGCCACTCCCACAGCCACGGCCACGATCACGACCACGCCCACGGCCAGGGTGGCGAGTTCGACGCCGAACCCGCCGTACTCCTCGGCGAGGACTCGACCGTCGATCGTGACTCCGACGACGAGAACGGACGGGATCACGACCACAGCCACGCGGACTCGGGGTTGCTCGCCCGCCTCGGGGCCGCCATTCCCGTCGTGGGTGGCGGCCACGCCCACGACAGCCCCGCCGGGTCGACCGATCGGGGCCTGCTCGGCATCGCCTGGTTCGCGTTCGTCCTCGGGTTCGCCCACGAGGAGGAGTTCGAGATCATCGCCCTCTGTGCCGGGTCGACCTACTGCCTCGAGTTGATGGTCGCCTACGCGCTGACCGTGATCGCGGGCATCGTCGGGCTGACGCTCTTGTTGATCGCCGGCTACCAGCACTACGAGGAGCGCGTCGAGCGGTACACGCCCTACCTCCCGGTCGTCTCCGCCGGGGTGCTGGTCGTCATGGGTCTCGGCTTTATCGTGGGCGTGTTCTGAGCCGGCGCCGACCGATCCGGGCCCGGCTGTGACGCCTCGCGGGGGACGACGGACCGCGAGTAACCGAAATTCCTTTAGGCGGTTTCGTCCAAGGCGGTGAGTACGGGCTCGTGGCCTAGTCCGGGAAGGCGGCTGACTCCAGAGGCTACGCACCCGGGACGACACTCCAGCTGATATACTGAACGGCCGGCTGATCACCGACCGTCGTGATGACCCTCTGGAGTACCGAGGTGTGCCGGAGATATCAGCCGATCGGGGGTTCAAATCCCTCCGAGCCCATCATCCTGCGAGCAACCCAGCGAGAACCGCGTAGCGTGTTCTCGCGACACGCGAGCAGGAGTGGGGCCTCGTGGGATTTGAACCCGGGGAGACGCAGCCCGCGCAGCGAAGCGAGCAGGACCGTCTCCACTCGGTTCAAATCCCTTCCAGCCTTCGCCGGCGGACCTTCACAAGCTGTCAGCCAGAACGGAAATATGGTAGCACTTACCACGACCGCTGACGGAGTAGGCACGTGACCACGTAGTCGAATGGTGCGGGAACATCTTCAGAGGGAGGTCGAGGACGAGCGACTCCCGGATCCACCGCGGCTGATATTCGTCTCTGGAGAGCCCTCGCACGTGGACCCCGTTGGGGCTCGCCTGGAGGAGGACTATCGAGTCACTGTCGTCGAGACCGGGGCGGCGGCGCTGGCCGAACTCGATTCCCGCGAGGACGTCCACTGTGTCGTCAGCGACTTTTCACTGCCCGACACCAGCGGGATCGCGCTCCTCGAGGACGTCCGCGAGCGGGACCCGGACCTGCCCTTTATTCTGACGCCCGAGGAAGGGAGCGAGTCGATGGCGAGTGACGCCATTTCCGCGGACGTGACCGATTACCGCGAAAAACCCCAGGATCGTGACGGAAGCGAGCTGCTGGCCAATAGCGTCCGGAACGCCGTCGAGGAGTATCGCACGGAGCGGGCGGCGGCACAGCTGCGGAATCGGCTGACGGCCATCGTCGAGGCCAACCCGGACTTCGTATTCGTCTTCGACGTGAACGCGAGGTACTGGGAAATCCTGACCGGAGCCGAGAGGATTACGGCCCACCCCCCGGAGACGTTCATCGGGAAGACCGTAGAGGACCTCTGGCCGCCGGAGTCCGCGGCAATTCTGCGCGAGGCCATCGAAACCACCCACCGGACGGGCGAAGGACAGCGGATCGAATATCGGCTCCCGATCGGAAACGACGAGGCCGGCGACGAGCACATCGCCTGGTACGAGGGCCGGACGGCGCCACTGGAACTCGGCGAGGCCGACGAGACCCACGTGCTGCTGTCGGCCCGCGACGTCACGAGACGGAAGGAGGTCGAGCAGGACCTGCTGCGGATGCGGCGGGCAATCGACTCCTCGGCGAGTGCGATCATGATCACCGACACCGACGGGACGATCGAGTACGTCAACCCGGCGTTCGAGGAGATCACCGGCTACGAGCCCGAGGAGGCCATCGGCGAGAATCCCCGGATTCTCAAGTCAGGCGAGATGCCGGACGCCCACTACGCGGAGCTGTGGGAGACGATCCTGGCCGGCGACGTGTGGGAGGAAGAGGTGATCAATCGGCGGAAAGACGGCGAGCAGTATCACGCCCATCAGACGATCGCGCCGGTCGAGACCGAGTCGGGCGAGATCGAGGCCTTCGTCGCGACCCAGACGGACATCACCGAACGAGAAGAGCTCCACGAGAACCTCCAGGAGAGCCTCCAGCACCTCTCGGTCCTCGATCGGGTCCTCCGTCACAACTTCCGGAACGACATGACCGTCATCGAGGGCTTCTCGGAGATGATCGTGAACGAAAGCGAGGGTCCCGTCGCGGAGTTCGCCGAGAAGATCAACGGGAAGGCCGACCAGCTGTTCACGACGGTCGAGAAGGAACGCGAGATAACGAAGTTGCTCTCGGATCCCGCAGACGTCCGGACGCTCGAGCTTCGCCCCATCCTGGACCGGACCGTTACGAGCGTTCGAGAGACGTATCCGACCGCGACGATCGCCGTCGAACTCCCGGACGACGTCGTGGTCCGCGCCAGCGCCAACCTGGATCGGGCTCTCAAGGAACTCCTGGTCAACGCGATAGAGCACTCGGACCGCGAATCGCCGTCGATCGAGCTATCCGTCACGGCGATGGCCGACGCCGTCGCCGTCCGGATCGCCGACGACGGCCCGGGGATTCCGAGCATGGAGCGATCCATCCTCTCGGAGACCCCGAACATCGAACCGCTGTATCACGGCAGTGGCCTCGGGTTGTGGCTCGTCAACCTCATCGTGCGGAAATCCGGGGGCGCCCTCGCGATCGAGGAAAACGAGCCACGAGGCAGCGTCGTGACCGTCGAACTCCAGCACGCGCCGTGATCCCGGACCCCCCGATGGGTTCACCGACTGCGCCCCGGCTGGTCACACGTACCACGTCTCGTCCCTGTCCACCGCCAACTCGTAGTCATCGACGCGACCGGCCGACTCGGCGTCGGGGTAGGGGGCCGAGAAGGCCACGACCTCGCCCGGCTGGATCGTGCCGACGGCCGTGATCCACTCGGCGAGCGCGCCCCCGTCGGCGTCGTAGAAGGTCGCGATCACGGTGACGATCGACACCGTCCGCGGGCCGGTGTTCTGGAGCCTCCCGACGACGGCGGGCCGGGCCGGATCGTAGCGATGGTCGCGAAATTCGATCGCGGCGGCCGCTGTCGGCGTCGTGGCCGCTGGCCCGGAGGCGGCGTTCGAACACCCGGCGAGGGCGGCGACGGCGGCGCCCGCCCAGCGCAGGCACGTCCGGCGGTCCATCTGACGTTCGTATCGCTCCGGGCCCGAACTTAGGCGTGTTCGCGAAGGTATTCGTCCGGCGCCCGGGCGCGACCTACTCGACCCGCTCGATGAAGACGAAGTGGTCGGGGAACTCCGTCTCGTGTTCCTTCGCGACGGAGTAGGTGGCCTCCTCCTTGGCCATCTCGCGCGTGAACTCGCAGGTGTCGCAGTTCAGCGAGTATGTCATTGTGACACATAGACATCTCCGGGATATAAGAGTTGGCGTGGGGTGGGTCCGGGCGCGCCGCGGTGGAATCCACCGACCGGCCTCCCGCGACCCGCACCATTAAATCCCGATGCGTCGTAGACCTGATCATGTCAAAGGAGCGGTACGGCGTCGAAATGTCCGACGCCGAAGTGACGTCGTTCTTGGAGTCACGGGGTGTCGGGACGCTGGCCTTTGGCGACGAAGACGGCGCGTACTCGATTCCCATGTCCTTCGGGTACGATAGCGTCAACGACCGTCTCGTGCTCCAGATGGCGGTGGGGGAGGACAACCGCAAGACCCGATACGTCGAGAAGGGAAATCGGGTCTCGTTGTCGGCCTACGACTGGAACTCGATCGACGACTGGCGGAGCGTCGTCGTCCAGGGGAGGCTTCACCGGGTGCCGGCCGAGGAGACGTCCACGGTGGCGGGCATCTTCGCCGCGCACGCGAACATCGCCTCCCTCGAAGTGTTCCGCCAGCCCCTGGACGAGGTGGAACTCGCGTGGTACGAACTCCGCGTCGAGGACATCCACGGCAGGCAGGCGACACCCTGAGCGAGTTTGCGCGCTCGGGACACCGGCGACCGGCAGCAGTCCGCCGGAAATCCGCCAGAGGGCCGGCCGGTCCGGAGGGTCTTTTCAGAATCTGTATGCCCGCTCCGGATATTAAGTGATCAGTCCGCGAATGGAAGAGTACCATGAGCGAATCCGAAACCGAGGAGGTCGTGGTCGAAGAGGTCGAAGGCGTGACGATCACCAAGTATTTCGACGAGGAGGAGTTCCACTTCCCCTCGATGGTGCTGGAGTTCGACTCCCACCGGAACGAGGAGGTCGAGATCCGCGTCGAGGAGGCAAAGCCGGCGGGCATCTCGATCGAGAACATCGGCTTCCATCCGGCCCACGGCGCCGATTACTGGAGTATCGAAGAGGACACGCTCGTCTTCGAGTATCCCCTGGCGGCGAATACGGAGTACCGGACCGTCTACGCGCTCCGGACGAAGGGGCCGGACGAAGCACGGGGGATGTTCGCGGAGCCGAACGTCGTCGAGATCACGCCGCCGTTGCCCGAGACGGGCGAGGTCGAGGCCGCGGGGATCACGCGTTCCGCGAGCGACTCACCGTACGCCGAGGGCGGCTCGGACGCGGCCGACGTGGCCGCGGAGATTCCCGACGAGCCCGAGGTGGGCGAGCCGGCAACGGACGAACCAGCCGTGGACGGCCCCGAGATGGAACTCGACCTCGAGGAACCCGAGTCCCAGGAACCCGAATCCGAGGAGGCAGCGTCCCAGGAATCCGATTCCGAGGCGGCGCCCTCCCAGGAACCCGAGTCCGAAGCGGCAGACGAGTCGGAGGCCGAAACCGTCGTCGAACAACTGGCCCGTGAACTCCGCGAGGACGCTGCCCCCGACGAGAGCCTGGCGGTCGTCGAGGCGCAGTTCGGCACGGCCACCGACTCCTCGGGCAGTCTCGACGCCCGGTTGACCCAGGTGCAGGAGGACGTCGCGAACCTCCGGTCGTACACGAACGCCCTCGAGGAGTTCCTCGACGAGGAGGGCACCGCCCAGGAGATCATGGACGAATTCGAGTCCCGCCTGGAGGGATTCGAGGGGGACGTCGACCGCGTCGAGGGAAGCGTTGACTCCCTCACGGGCGAACTGCAGGCGCTCCGCGAGGACGTCAACGACTTCCAGGGCAGCCTCGACTCGCTGTCGGCCAACTACGCCGACCTGACCGACGAGGTGGACTCCCTCAGGGAGGACATCGCCGAGACCGACGACCAGCTTCCGGCGTACGACATCGACGAGCAGTTCTCCGAAATCGACGAGGAACTGTCCGAACTGGACGAGTTCGTGAGCGGCCTGCGGTCGGCCTTCGACTGACGAAGAAGTCGTTTTTCAGGCTGAATTCGACACTTGTTGCTGGAGCTCCTGGATCTGGCGCTGTAGCTCCTGGAACTCCTCGCTCTCCCACAGCTCTTCCTCCGACAGCTCCGCCTTCATGACGTTGCGTCGGACCCGTTTGGCGCTGAGCCGGTATTCCTGGTCTATCATTCCGACCCTAGTCGAGCGTTCTCGCCACCCCACCTAATAGCGCCAGCACCGAAATCTGAGCGAGAAGTTTCCCGACGGGTTTAAGGTACCGAGCCGGCGGAACGGGCCGATTCGGCGGGCGAGGATCGGGATATCGCGATCCGAACTGGGGCCGATAAGAATATTGGGAATGAAAATAACGTCCCCCTATGGGAGCCGACTCGACCCTCGTTCTCGTCGTCGACGACGAGCAAGACATCGCGGATACGTACTCTCACATTCTGGCGGAAGACTACGACGTCAGAACGGCCTACGGGGGAGAAGAGGCACTCGACTCCTACGACGAAGCCGTCGACATCGTGCTCCTCGACCGGCGCATGCCGGACCGCTCCGGCGACGAAGTCCTCGAGGAGATACGCGAGCGGCCGGGCGAGTCCCGCGTGGCGATGGTCACCGCGGTCAATCCGGACTTCGACGTCCTCGAGATGGGTTTCGACGCCTACGTCACGAAACCGGTGTCCTCGGAGGACCTCCACGAGACCATCGAACAGTTGCTGACCCGTTCTACCTACAAGGACGAGGTCCAGGAGTACTTCGCACTCGTGACCAAGCGGGCGACGCTCGAGGCCGAAAAGAGCGGCGGTGAACTCGAAACGAACGACCAGTACCAGTCCCTGCTCGATGACATCGAGACCAAGCAAGCGCAACTCGAGGACACCGTCGGGGACCTCACGATGGACGATTACGCCGCCGCAATCCGGAACCTCCAGAGTCGGTAGGAGCGCCGGCCGTCTCCGTTATTAACATTGAATCTGATCCTCGGCGAGGCCCGATCGAGCCGCGGCTGCTCGGGCCGGTGAATCGCGGGAACGGTCGGCGTTCACCCACACGCCGGCCGTGTCGAGTGTGAACGCACACCTAGCTTTAAAGCCCCCACAATCGAGGTATCCACCTATATCATGGCATCAGACGCTGCGGACTCCTCGCGGACGGAGAGCACGATCAAACGAGGGCCGTCGGTTCCCATTCCGGACGAGCCGCTGGGCCAGTGGATCGCGAGTCGCGTCGAGGAACACAGCCACCGGCCCGCGGCCCTGAAGCACCTCGGTCCGGGCGAGCACGAGGCGGTCACCTACGAGGCGTTCTTCGAGGACGCGTGCTCGGTCGCGGGTGCCCTCCGGGATCTGGGTCTCGAGGCGGGAGACCGGATCGGCATCGAGTCCGAGACGCGGTACGAGTGGTCCGTCCTCGACGTGGCGACCCTCCTCACGGGGGTCGTGCTCGTCCCGGTCTATCCGTCGTTCAGCGCGTCCCAGTCGGCCTACGTCCTCGAGGACGCCGGCGCGGACGTCCTCGTGACCGAGGAGCCGGACGTCCCCGAGGCGGTAGACGACGCGACCACCGAGGTTCTCGACGTCGCCGACCTGCCCGAGGGCGAGTTCGACACCGCGTCGATTCCGGAGCCCGACCCGAACGAGGTCGCCTCGATCATCTACACCTCCGGAACGACCGGCGATCCCAAGGGCGTCGAACTCACGCACCGCAACTTCCGGGCCGAGATGGAACTGCTGACCGAGACGGTCCCGACGTTCGATCCCGGGCGCCTGGGGACGTGTTTCCTGCCCCTCTCCCACATCTACCAGCGCGTCTTCAATTACCACCTCTGGGAGCACGGCCACGCCGCGGTCTTCATGACCGCGGACACCCTGCTGGCGGACCTCCAGGCCACCGAACCGCACATCCTCGGCACGGTCCCCCGCGTCTACCGCCGGATGTACGACGGCCTCACCGACCAGGTCGCCGAGATGAGTTCGCTGAAAGCCCAGCTCGTCAACTGGGCGATGGGCGTCGCCAGGGAGTACGGCCGGGCCATCGAGGCGGGCGGTGACGATCCCTCCTCGACCCTGCAGGCCAAACACGCCCTGGCCGATCGGCTCGTCTATTCGACCCTGCGGGAGGAGTTCGGCCTCACCAACGTCGAGTTCGCCATCACCGGCGCGGCGAGCCTCGACGCCGGCCTGCTCCGCTTCTTCTGGGGCATCGGCGTCCCCCTCCTCGAGGTCTACGGGGCGACCGAAACGACCGGCGGCGTGACCTTCAACCAGAAGGAGGCCTTCAAGCCCGGGACCGTCGGCAAACCCCTCCCCGAGACGGCGGTGAAGCTGGCCGAGGACGGCGAAGTCCTCGTCCGGGGCCCGACGATCATGCGCGGGTACTGGAACAACCCGGAGGCCACCGCGGACAGCCTCACGGAGGACTGGTACCACACCGGCGACGTGGGGCAGTGGAACGGGGAGTTCCTCGAGATCGTCGACCGGAAAAAGCACATGCAGGTCCTCGACACCGGCAAGAACCTCTACTCGGAACCGGTCGAAACGGCGCTCCGCCGCCAGGGCCACGTCGCCGAGGCGATGGTGATCGCCGACGACCGCAAGTTCGTCACGGCCCTCCTGCAGCCCAACTTCGACGCCCTCCTGAAGTTCGCCGACGACGAGAGCATCGACTACGACG
>Ga0207797_1000257_pt1 | contig 40352 bp, 35 predicted proteins | sample PRCRCaboRojoPR_6_FD_187275 | JGI IMG/M metagenome (GOLD analysis project Ga0207797, IMG submission 187275) | Marine sediment microbial community from Cabo Rojo, Puerto Rico - PR CR 10% Liquid 1 (SPAdes) | ecosystem: Environmental > Aquatic > Marine > Coastal > Sediment | place: Cabo Rojo, Puerto... | reverse complement strand
CCTTCCTCATCAATTGCCCCAGGGCCACATTACTCATCAATTGCCCCCGGGTCACATTCCTCATCAATAGCCATCGAGTCACAATCCTCACTGGTAGCCCTCACCCCATCATCCACTACGTATTGCGCGCGTACGGGGAGAGGAACATAGTGGGGACTCAGACAAGGTACTGAGGCGATGAATGGGTGGACGGGCCGAGGTTGCCCGGCGTTCCGGCCCGGATAGTCCCGGTTGCCTCCTCCACCCCGCGACCCCTCGAGCGACGCACGTCCGGCGGTCCGCTGCTCACTTCCGTGCCTGGCGGGGTGCCGTCGACGAACCACGGGTGCGCCGCCCCTGCAGGCGTGCCCCGTGGACCGCTGTCCCCGAGGGACGAGGCTTCGACGTTGGCTTCCGGGGTCCGGACCGGTCTGTCCGGACGTCCCCGGGTTTCGGCCCCCACTGATGACCATGGGGTGGGCGCGGGGCGGGGCCAAACCGCCCAGCCTAGTCCATTCCCAGGTACTCGGGTCCCTCTTAAGGGCCTTTCGGGTCAGAAACCGCCGGACAGCGGGGGTACGAGCGCGTCGCGCGGCCTCCACGGGGATTCCCTCGAGCGACGGCCGAAACGGCCAAAGGCCGGCCACCCGTTGGGTTCCCCATGGGATTGGGCGGTACCGCCAAGAAACTCCAGAAGGTCGTCGACATGGCCGATGACCTCTATGCGAAGATCAGCGACCTCCGTGAGGAACTCGTCGCTGTCAGGAACAGCATCGACGACACCAAAGACCGCGTCTCGTCCGTCGAAACCGAACTCCAGGAACAACGCGTCCTCCTGGAGCGGATCGCAGAGGCAGAAGGAGTGGACACGAACCTGGCAGATGGGCAGACCGACCGAGAGGGAACGGGTGAGGACGCCACCGACACACCGCCAGACACCACAGAGGCCGCTCAAGAGTAGACCAATTTTTGGTCGGGCTGCAAGGAATTACGTAGCTACTCCGAGAACGGTCCGCTATGCGGGCTGTCGTCTTCACCGAACCGGGGGAGCCGATGGAGGTCCGGGATATCGAGCGGCCGGAACCCGGGCCCAATGGGGTCCTCGTCGAAACCGAGGCCTGTGGCGTCTGCCGGAGCGACTGGCACGCCTGGCGCGGCGACTGGGACTGGATCGGTCTGGTACCGACTCCGGGACTCGTATTCGGCCACGAACCCGTCGGCACGGTCGTCGAGGTCGGGGCGGACGTCGAGCAGTTCGCCGTGGGAGACCGGGTCACGAACCCCTTCACCCTGGGCTGTGGCTCGTGTCGGCACTGTCGGTCGGGACGAGCCAACATCTGTGACTCGAGCGTCCCGATGGGATTCGTGTCCTTCCAGCAGGGGGCGTACGCCGAGGCGTATACCGTCCGGAACGCCGACCAGAATCTCGTGGGACTTCCCGATGGAATCGATCCGACGCACGTCGCGGCGCTCGGGTGCCGCTTCTCGACAGCGTTCCACGGTCTCACCGAACGCGTCCGGCTGGCGCCGGGTGAGACGGTGGCCGTTCACGGGTGCGGCGGAGTCGGCCTGTCGGCCGTTCACATCGCCGATTCGATCGGTGCGACCGTCATCGCAGTCGACATCGACGAGGAGAGCCTGGCGAAGGCGTCGTCGCTTGGGGCGGCCCACACTGTCGACGCCGAATCGGTCGCCGACGTGCCACAGGCGGTCAAGAAACACACCGAGAGAAGCAGGGGCGTCGACGTCTCGGTCGACGCACTGGGTATCGCCGAGACCAGCCGGAACTCCGTCCTATCACTCGATAGCGGCGGCCGCCATCTGCAGATCGGGATGACGACAGCAGCCGAGGAAGGATCGGTATCCCTGCCGGTGGATACGATGGTGAGCGAGGAACTCGAGTTCCACGGCGCCTACGGCATGGCCCCACACGAGTACGACCCGATGCTCGAAATGATCGAACGAGGAGCGCTCGAACCGGGTGCGATCGTGACCGAGACCATCCGTCTCGAGGCGGTTCCAGCGACCATCGAACGAATGGGCGAGTTCGACACGGTCGGAATCCCGGTCGTCACGGAGTTCTGAACACGCATGTCGATCACCTTTCCACACGACGCAGCGGCATGGGTCGACCAGTATCGCGAGGTGCTCAACAACTCGGAAGACTATGCTGCGGACGGCGCCGGGTGGGGCGTCGATTTCGACGGCTCCTTCGTCTTCGAGATCCGCCCTGATTCCACCTACACGGGCGAGCCCGTCTACATGTACCTCGACCTGGTGGACGGCGAATGCACGGAGACCGACATCCTCGAGTCGGCCGACGAGCGGGAGCACGGATTCGAGCTTCGGGCCGATTACGGCGACTGGAAGGACCTGATCGAGGGGGACTGGAATCCGATAGAAGCCATTCTCAGCGGCCCGTTCGATCTCGACGGCGATAGGGTGAAGGTCATGCAGTGGAGCAGTGCCGGGATCGCGATGGTCGAACTCGCGGGGGCGGTCGATACCGACTTCGTGGCCTGAGGAGTACCCTGCTCGAAGCGTCCTCGGAACGCCGAAACCACCGTCACCGACAAGCGGTGAAACCGCCCCGGCCATTGATCAGGGACCATTGACGTGACTTGCGGAGGTGGCTATTCGGTGCCAGAAGGGTATGACCACACGCTAGAGTACCTGTAATATGTCTGCGAGCACGAGCGAGCGCCGGCTGACGATGCGGGCGATCTGCATCGAGGCCCCGGCTATGCCGCTCGCCACCACGACGCCAGTGACGACGGCCAGTGCAAGCGCTTGGATACTCTCGGAACGCGACGAAAGTGAGTCGACAGGCGAGTGCCACCTGGCCGGAAACGGAGACGCCGACTGAACGTGGTCCCGTCGCTTCCATATCCTCTCCTCTGGTCTACCGGTGCGCTACTCCGCGGCGACCAGCCGCCGATGTTCCACCTTCATACAGCGGTCCTGCACGAAGCGTCGCCCATCGGCTTCGACGCGGTCCCCAGACTCGTCGTCGGTGATCCCTTCCTGCAGCCAGACCACTTCCACGTCGTCGCGCTCGAGGGCCTCGTCGACGATTTCTGCGACCTCCTCGCTGGGCCGGAACACTTCCACGACGTCGATCTCGGCCGGAACCCCGACGAGCGAATCGTAGGTGGTCCCCCCCAGGATCTCGTCGGCAAACGGATTCACCGGGATGACCTCATACCCCTTTTCCTGCAAGTAGCGGGGGACATCGTGAGCGGCTTTGCCGGGCGAGGTCGAACACCCGACCACGGCGATCGTTTCGAACTCGAGGATCTCGCGGAGGCCCGCATCGGAGTCGACTGGCATGGACCCACTATCGGGTCGGAACCACTGAAAGCTTGTCCTCGGGGGCCGTAGAAATGCGCCCATCCCTCAGGCCGCGAGCACGCTGACACGGCCCACGACGAACGCCGCCGCGGCGAGGAACATGCCGTATTTCAGCCACGTTTGGCCCGTCCGGGGGTCGGTAAAGCTCCGCCAGGCCGCGCCGAGCATGACCAGGTCAGCCGGGACGACGACGGCCAGATAGGGCAGTCCGAACAGGCCGGTAAGATATGGCACTGGGCTCGCGAGGACCGCCACGACCAAGACCGCCGCGCCGAGGACCAGGGCACGACGTTCGCCGATAGCGACCGGCAGCGTCACCAGCCCCTCCTCGCGGTCGCCGGCGACGTCCTCGACGTCTTTAATCACCTCTCTGGAAAAGGTCGACAGCGCAGCGAGGAGAAACAGGACGACACCCGCAAGGACGTTATTGACTGCCGCTGCGCCGAAGAGGAACGTGCTCCCGCCGAGGTAGGCGACGAGGGCGTTGCCAGCGCCGGGAGTCCCTTTGAAGACTTCCGTGTAGGCAACGAGTCCGACCAGGTTTACGGCGGCGATCAGGATGGCGACCCGTGGGAGGGAAAGCGCCAACGCGATGGCCCCGAGGAATAGGAGGACACTGAACCAGAGCGCCGAGCGTGGTTCGACCGCTCCGCGCGGGATCGGGCGCTCCGGGTTATTGATCGCGTCGATGTCCCGGTCGAAGTAGTCGTTGATCGCGTTGCCAGCGCCCGTTGCCAGCCACGTCGCGACGACCGCCACGAGAAGCGGCCGAGGGGCCGTGGTGAGGCCACCCGCGACGAATCCGCCGATCAAGGTGAGCAGTCCAGCGGCGACGCTGTTCACCGGCCGGGTGAGTTCGAGATAGCCGCGCAGCGCCGCCGTCACCATATGCCGGGTCACCTCGGGCTGGCGTATAAATGGGCCCCATTCGCCGGCTCATCGGGAAGTTTAACACCCGGCTCAATCTAGGACTGGTGTAGGGCGCTTAGCTCAGCCTGGACAGAGCACTTGGCTTCGGACCAAGGGGTCGCGGGTTCAAATCCTGCAGCGCCCGTTCGTTCTCGCGAACGAAGGTGAGCGAGACGGAGCGGCGCGACGGATTTGAGCCCTGGAAGGCGCAGCCCGGAACGGCCCGAAGGGCCGCAAGCCCGGACCGTCTTCCTCTGGTTCAAATCCTGCAGCGCGCGTCCGTCACAGACTCCACCAATCTCCTGAACTTCGTCTCCAACCCTCCCCCCAAACCTGTTTACCGACCCGGTCGGTCAACGGGACATGGTCGATGCCCGCGAATACCACGAACGAACCAAACATTCCCCGGAATCGGTACGAGGTGATTCGTTCACCCTGGACTTCTCGAACAAACCCAGGCCCTCGAAAGCGTACGTCGACCTCCCGAGGGTCTCGCTGACGGTCGAGCGCGACCCGCCCCCCGTCCCTGCCCTCGAAGCCATCGCGAACGCGAATGCGAGCCCAGTCGCCGGACGCCATACGAACGAGAGCACTACCACGGTTGAAACCGAGAATCTGCCCCCCAGCCCGCCGGCCGTTACCGTCGAAGACCTCCAGACGATGTGTCACTATGCCACCGGCATCACGAAACACCTGGAGGTTCAGGGCCGTCGGACGCCGTTTCGCGCGGCCGCATGCACCGGAAAACTCTATCATATCGATCTCTACGCCGTCACGGGACCGCTCTCCACAGGACCTGGGACAGACGCGTCCACCGACGACCCCAGAGACCGCGACGCGGGGGCGGCTCTCGCGGCGGGCATCTACCATTTCGATCCGGAATCGGGCGATTTCGATGTTGTCCGCGAGGGGGACTACCGGCCGGTCCTTGCGGCAGCGACCGGCGGCTACGAAGAGGTCATGGATGCACCGGTCACGTTCGTCGCGACCTCGCAGTGGTGGCGTAATGCATGGAAGTACCGGGCCCGGACCTTCCGCCACGCGTTCTGGGACTCTGGTACCATTCTGGCAAACCTGCTCGCGACGGCCCACGCGCTGGGCCACCGCGGCTCACTAGTATTGGGATTCGCCGACGACCACGTGGCCGAACTCCTCGGGTTGGACCCGGACCGTGAGGCGCCTCTCGAGCTCGTGCCCGTCGGATCCAACGGGCAGGTAGGCTCCGAGACCCAAGGGGTTTCGGTCGGGCGGATCGACCCGGCGGAGGTGCCGCTGTCCGACACGGTCGTCGACTATCCCCTTGTACCGGACGCTTGGCGTCAAAGCAGGCTTTCGGACGGCTCGGCGGCTGCCGACTGGCGGCGGACGGCATTGAACCAGGACCAGGACACGATGGAGACCCACGGCATCGGCGATGGCGAGATCGTCGAACTCGCCCCGGTCGACGAAGTCACCGCATCCAGTCGTCCGATCGGCCGCACGATCGAACGACGGGGTTCACTTCGGGAGTACAGCCACGAGCCCATCAGTGATCGCCTTTTCGCGACCGTCCTGGATCGGGCCTTCCGGGGAGTGCCGGTAGACAGCCAGGTAGGCGGAGACTCGCCCGGGATCATCGACGTGTACACCCTGGTGCACGCGGTTGAAGGGGTGCAATCCGGGGCCTACCAGTACCACCCGGGCGAGTCCGTCCTCGAGCGCCTCGGGGACACCAGCCGCGATCAGGCCGGCCGGCTGGCACTGGGTCAGTCCGTCGTCGGCGACGCGGCGGCGAATGTGTACGTCATGGCAGACATCGAAGCCGTGGTCGAGTCCTTGGGCAACCGCGGGTATCGCCTGGCCCAGTTACTCGGTGGAATCTCACTCGGCCGCCTCTATCTCGCGACCTATGCCCATCGGGCGATTGGCGGTCGGGGCTTTACCTTCTTCGACGATCTCGTTACGGAGGCGTTCTCACCGCGCGCCGCAAACCAGACACCGATGACGATGTTCGCGTTCGGGAACCCGGACCGGGACTAGGGACACCCGAGGCCGGTCGGTCCGGGGTTGGATACTCGCGTTCGAGAAGGCGGAGTGCTCACGTCCCACCGATTCGATCCATCCTCCGACTACGGCAACCATCGAAACTTGCTGACGGTCTCCTTCCAAACGCAGCTCTGGCCAGACTTTCTATGCTGGTTCAGCGTTTCTACTTCTGCACCCTCTTGGGCCATCACAGGGGCTGCGGACTCCAAGAAGACGGATCAGTCCTGGTCAAGATCGGAGCAACTCTGAGACGGTTCCGGGTGATAGACGAGTCGCTCCATGCCACTGAACCGTTGGGTAGCGGACGGCAGCCTCGGACCTACTCGGTCTTCGACACCGTCGCAATCTCCACGTCCCAACTACCCGCCAACCGGTCGGGGCTGCATTCCCAGGACCGATCGCTGAAGTGTACACCTTCGCGTTCGGCATGGCGCAGAACCGCGGTCAGCGCCGCCCGAAACCCCTCCGGATCGGTAGGCTCGGGGACCGACATCCGATGGTCGACCGCCGAGCCAGCCACGGGGTCCGGGATTTCGAGAAAACTCTCGACGATACCGTCGAAGGAACCGTCCTCGGCGGTCAACCGTTCGGCGACCATCGACGTGGGTACCCGGTCGCCCGTTGGCAGCTCCAACTCGACCGTCTCGGTGACCCACTCCTCCGAGCCGTCGCGCAGCCGCTCGAGGACACACTCCTCGGTCAGACACATGGAACAGGAAAGCTGCTCCATGCAGGGTATGTCCTCCTCCGACTCCGCCTCGATGCCGGTCAGCTCCGCCATCGCACGGTTCTGCTCGACCACGAGACCGTCGCCGTCGATGAGCCGCATGGCGGAGACGAGGGCGGAGTCCCCCCTCGAGGACATAGTCGGGTCTACTTGCGTCGCCGCCTTGAAATAAGACGTTAACCAATGAATATTGTTGTATTACAAATACTTACATAGTTAACCATGACGGATCCGCCTCCCTGTCGAAGATCTTCCCCAGGAGTTTCCGCTGGGCGGCCTGCAAATGATTATAGACGGCTGGTCGCGAGATATCGAAGTTCGACGCCAGTTCGGTCCCAGTCACGCCCTTGGGCGTCTCGTAGTAGCCCCCGTAATACGCGGCCTTGAGGATCTGTAGTTGCCGGTCGGTCAGGTAGGTCTCGGGACTATCGGCGGGCGGCTTTGCCGTCTGCTCTCGATCGCGTTTCGCGATGACGTCGACGGACTCGTACTGGGTGGTCAACCATTCGATCAAGGGGCGCACAGAGGCCTGATGGCCCACCTCGATACGGACCGTCGCCGCCGAGGGGTCCGTCCGGATCGCCCGGATCTGGCCCCCGTGTTCGGTCACCGATTCCGCCAGCACGGGCCGGGGCAGGTCCAGTGCGAGCTGTTCGTCCTCCCGATCACCGAACCACGAGACCCCGGCGATGCGGCGACTCCCATCGGCCCTCCCGTAGACGGTCTCCGGGTCGCCATCCGTCACGGTCATGAGCACTCTGACCGCCTCCTCGGTGGTTTCGAGGACGGTATCGAACTCGATCGTCGCGCCCGCGGCCTTCGAAAGGTGGTAAACGGGAAGTGAGGGGTCACGCAACTCGAGTTCGAGTTCGACGACCCCACTGGCCGCGGCCATGCTGCGGATGGAGAGTGTGGGATAGGAGGTCGAGAGCAGGGCCGCCACGTCCTCGAAAAGCGATTCGGCCAACTGACCGAAGGCCGACGTCTCTCGGGAGTAGGCCGTAAGGACCCCGTAGAGAACCCCATCGTGTTCGAGTGGCATGCTGACCACCGACCGGAAATCCCTGGAGAGTGCCGCTCTCGCCCAATCCTCCCTGGCTATGCGACGGGAGATGTTCGGTACCGCGACCAGCGATCGCTCGATTGCCGCCCGACGGCACGGCAGATCATTCCCTCCGGACTCTGGGTCGACTGCCTCGAGATAGCCGGTGTCGCGACCGGCCCACGCGCTCGGAGCGATGTTCCGGTCCTCTGGCTCCGGATGGCCCACCCACGCGAAGTCGACCGAACCGACGCCAACGAGCGCTTCGCAGACTCTCGCCTCGAGTTGTTCTCGGGTCCGGCTCTCCGCGACCCGCTGCTGGATCGAATCGATGGCGGTCATCCACTCCTCGAGTTCCTGGATGCGAATCTCCCGCGAGGCGATCTCGCGATCCAGTTCCTCGATCTCCCGCTCCCGACGGAACCGATCGATGACGGCCTCCGCGTTCGCGGCCAGGAGTTCGACCATCTCCAGGTCGATGTCGTCGATGCTCCGCTCCGCGCTCGCGCCGACCAGGATGATGCCGTACCCGCCCACTGGAACCACCGCGACACTGGGGATAGTCCGACGGAGCGACTCGTCGAGTCCCTTGGTGGCATTGCTGTCGAATATCCGCGCCTCGTCCGCGAAAAAGACCGATCCGAACGGGTGATTCGCCGGATCGATCTCGTACTGCTCCTCGAGGAGGTCATCGAAGGCCGGAGACATGGCTTCCGGGACGAGGAGCCCGGCCGCCTCGTCGTAGGTCCGCACCCCTACGTACTCGAATTCGAGTGCGGTCCGTACCGCTTCGATCATGTGCTCGAAGACTGCTGGCTCGGTCTCTGCGGCGAGGAGCAGTTCCGTCGTCGCGTGGAGTTCGCGGAGGATCTCCTCCCGTTTCTGGAGTCGAGCCTGCGTCCGATTGCGCTCGGTGACGTCGATCCCGGATGCCAGTACCTCGATCACGGTGCCGTCCTGATCCGTCACCGGCGTGTTGTGCCACTCGATATCAAGGATTTCCCCGTCGGCGGTCTCGAGGGGGGTCTCGACGATTTCGGGACCCGTCCCTTCTCCCCGGACGATGCGTTCGAAGGTATCTTCGACTGCGCTTCGCTGGGCCTCGGGAACAACTGTCTCGAGCCAATCACTGCCCTGGAGTCGCTCGGCTTCGTACCCGAGCTTCTCGCACCCCCGGGAGTTGATCCGACGGACCTGCCCCGCCGGATCCAGGACCACCATAATGTTCCCGGCGGATTCGAAGTATTCCTCCGCCCGCGCTTTCTCCCGCTCCAGCGCGCGTTCGTGTTCGACGCGGGCGCTCACGTCCCTGGAATAGACGGTCAGCCCGTCGTCGTCGGGAAAGAGCCGAAGTTCGACCCAGTAGCCCATCGGCTCCGGCAGGTATTCGTCGACTTCGGCCGGCTCGCCGGTGCGCATCGCTTCCCGGAACGTCTCCTGGACCGACCCTGGGATGGTATCCCCGAAGACCGACCACAGGTTCTCGCCCAGTATTTCCGCGGGGGCCACGTCCACCCGCTCGGCGATCCGCTCGTTCCAGTAGATGACAGTCCAGTCCTGGTCGACGCGATACACGCCGTCAGTAGTCCGATCCAGGAAGCGGTACTCGTCGGTCAGATCCGTCGCCGCGAAGATTGCGCCATCGACCTGCCCCTCCTCGAGAATCGGTGCCGCGGCCCCGCGATACTGTTTGTACCCCCAGGGTTTCTGGAAGGTGAATTCTCGTTCGACCCGCGTGGCGGTTTCGATCGCCTCCCGCTTGATGGCCGTAGCCGGCGCTGCCAACTCCTCGGAGAAGAGGTCGGCGTCGGTTTTGCCCAGGATGGACGATTCCGGGGGCTCCGAGCCCGCGTTGTGCACCCACTGGTGGCGCAACTCGGTGTCGACGACCGCCGCGTTGAGTTCGCCGAGCTCGAGCACCAGCTCGAGGAGGGCCCTGGCCCGCTGGGGTCCCAGGGCGGACCCTGTACCCTTCATCGATGGCTATGCTTGGTGGACCTGCTACTTAGTGTCTCGCAGTGTCCGCTGTGGACCCGGGTCCAGCCCGGTGAATTGCGTCGGCCGATGGCTTACATGAAGCCGCCGGTCCGGACGACGAAGTACACCAGGAACGCCGCGGCGAGGAACCAGTGACCGAGCCGCACGTCCTCCAGCTCACCGGTTGCCAGTTTGACGAGTGGATAGGTTACGATGCCGGCCGCGATGCCGTACGCGATCGAGAACGTAAGGGGCATGATGAGGATCGTCATGCCTGCCGGGATGGCGTGTGCGAGGTTCCCCCACTCGATGTCGGTGACGTTCGTGAGCATGATGAGTGCCACGACCACGAGGGCGATGTGCGAGGCGTAAAGCGGGATCGCAGCCGCCAGCGGGACGATCACGAGCGATCCCACGAACAGGAGCCCCACGACGAGCGCCGTCATGCCCGTCCGACCACCTTCCTCGATGCCGGTGGCGGAATCGATGTCGGTCGTGACCGTACAGGTCCCCAGCATGCCACCCCCGGTCGTCCCGACGGCGTCCGCCATCAACGGCTGAGTCATCTTCGGCAGGTTCCCGTGTTCGTCGAGGAACCCGGCGGTCTGGGAGACCCCGACGAGGGTGCCGGCGGTGTCGAAGAAGTCCACGAAGAAAAACGTGAAGACCACCATCGCGAAGGTGAACGCTTCGACGTTCTGGAAGCCCGCGAGGAAGGCTCCCGCCAGGGGCATGATGTTGTACTGGGTCCGGAATCGAGTCGGGCGCCAGCACCCCGGGCTCGGCCACGCCGGCGAAGGTCCTCGCCCAACCGAGAGCTGTCGTCGCGAGGGATTCCGATCAGGATGGACCCGCGGACCCCGCGGGCGTACAGGACCAAGGTGAACAGGAGTCCGACGACGGACAGTACGGCGACGGGGTCGCTTGCGAGATTCCCGAGCGTCACCAGCGTCGCCGGATCACCGACTACCACCCGCATTTCCTGGGGGCCGATGATGGCGAGGAAGAGTCCGATCCCCGTGCCCACGGACCACTTGACTGGTTCGGGGAACAACCGGACGATGTACTCGCGTGCGCCGAAGATCGTGAGGACCACGAAAAGCACGCCCTCGGTGACCATGAGGACCACGAAAGGGACGCCCTCGGTGACCATGAGGAGCACGAAAAGCACGCCCTCGGTGACCACCCCGGCGAGGCGGTCTCCCAGGGGATCCCCATGGCGCCGACCACGGTGAACGCGAAGAAGGCGTTCAGGCCCATGCCCGGGGCCAGTCCGATGGCACGATTCGCGTAGAAGGCCATCACGGCGATGGCGACGACGGCCGAGATGATGGTCACGACCGCCAGCATCTGGGTTACTTCCGCGTACGAATAGCCGTCGATGATCACGCCGGGCTTCTCGTTCGGGATCGCCGCCATGATAGCGGGATTGACCACCACGATGTCGGACATCGTGAGGAAGGTGGTGATCCCGGCCAGCACCTCGGTCTGGAGGTCCGTCCCGTGCCCGTCGAAGCCGAAGTACCGCGCGAACCACCCCGCCGTCGAGGTGGCCGACTCGCTCCGTAGAGGCGGACATCGTCCGAGGGTTCGAACATATCGCCCGTATAAATTGGTGGGTAATCGTATCTTCCGGAAATTCGTGGGTGCCGTTACCGTGGGTATTGGTCCAGTTCCGCCCCTAAATCGGCAGAATATTGATTATATTTTCCACGCCATATATTCTATAATATATTATATATGTAATACTATCATTATTTTCTACCGGCAGCAACGAGGCGCCCAGGCAGGTGCCCGAGTTCCGGGCGAACCCGTGCAAGATGGCCTATTCCCCTGCAGCCCGGTTCGGCACGCCGCTGTTTCGGTCGGGTGGCTTCGGGACGGCCAGAGAGAGGCCAACCGAATCTGCCCGGTCGGCTCCCAACTATCCGGACCGACACCACTACAGCTGTACCTCGCCGGTGGTCACGCAAGAATCTCTCGCACCCCTGCGATTCCTGCAGGAAGCAGGACACGTTCGCGTCGCATTGGCCGAGGTGGTCGAATTTCTCCACAGTGCTCGGCGCGAGTGAAAGTTCGTCCTCGGCCTGTGAGGTGGACCTTCCTCAGCTCTCCGCGCCGGTGTCAGTCGCGAACCGCGCGTACGGGCAGTCCGGAATCTTTGGACAGCCGGCGCAGGTGAACAGATCCGGTGCCTGGTCGATGCGTTCGCCCAGCCCGATGACGCTACAGATCGACTTGTTCGGTTTGAGCAACCCGTCCGGCGTCACGGACACACCGATATCCTCGGCCGGGAGCGTCCCGAACACGAACGTGGAGTGCTCGACCGGCCAGTCGACGTTCCCGGACCCGGGAGAGAACAGCCGCGTCGTCTTCCACCCCTCCTCGTTGGCGGCGTCACGGATCTCCAGGGCGACCGCCTCCTTGGCCATCGTGAGCGCGGCGTTTTCCAGCGCATCTCGAATCATCTCATCGAACACGGGCTCGGCCTCCGGATGGGTGACCGTCATATCCCCCACCGTCGCCACCAGGGTCGCGACGAAAGGCGCCTCCAGCAGCGGTTCGGGCGGGGCATGCGACCGGAGGTCTGTGTCGTGGGTGGGCAGGACGCGGTACATGGCTCGCGGGGCTATCACCGCTTCCACTTCGGGTGCGAGCCGCTCGACTGGCGCTTCGAGGCGCTCCCGGGAATACCGAGACTCCGTCCAGGTCGGGAACGGCGGCGTCTCGAAGATCCGGTCGAGTGAGAAGTCGATGTCGATGTCCTCGAGTCGGACGACGCTCCCGATGGCCACCGCCATACGCCGCTATTCGACGGAGACACCCTTACAACTATGCATCCGGACGAAGCGCCTCGCGACGCAGATGAGAGACATCCGTCGGTGTCGCGGAAACTCAGACGTCCTCGAGTGGCCCGCGGACAGCTTCGATCTCCTCCCGCACGCGAGGATATCGGTCCAGGTCGTGATGTGGGAGAAACATGGCCTCCATGAACTCGTCCTGGAAGCCCTCCACGGCGGCTAGCTCGACGTACTCCACCGCCTCGACGATCGCCGCCGCTCGCTCGCGGGCCTGCGTATCCAGGAGCGCGTACATGGCCCCGTACCCGGCAGCGTTCCCGAGGAACTCCACGGACTCGATCCGGGTCTCGGGATACATACCGAGCAACCTGGCCGACTCGGGCTCGATCGCGTTCCCGAAGCCCCCGGCCATCACCAGCTGCTCAACCGACCCGACGTCCGCACGGTCGAGTAACACCAGGACCCCGGTCTGGATGGCGGCTTTCGCGTGCTGGATCTCCCGGATGTCGGCCTGCGAGACGACGATATCGTCCTCGATATCCGTCTCCTCGGCGGGCACGAGAAGGAACTCGCGGTTCCCGTGGGCGTCTTCCCGGATTCGCTCGTGCTCGTCGGGGCCGGCAAGCAGCCCGCGGCGATCGATGGCACCCACGAGGAACAGCTGCGCGACGACGTCGAGGATTCCGGAGCCACAGATTCCGATCGCCGGCCCCTCGCCGATGAGGCCGATCGCAGGTTCCCAGGTCTCCGAATCCAGTTGAACCCGTTCTATCGCCCCCGGTTTGGCCTGGACTCCCTGGGTGATCTCTGCCCCCTCGAGTGCCGGTCCTGCGGGCGCCGACGCAGCGAGCACCCGCTCGCCGTCCGAGACAGCGATTTCCCCGTTCGTGCCGATGTCGATGTAGACAGTGGGCTCGCTCCGGTCGAGCACGTCGGCAGCCAGGAGACAAGCGACGAAGTCTGGGCCGACCCAGCCGCCGATTACCGGCAGCCAGGAGACGGTGGCCGATGGGTTGATTTCGATATCCAGATCCCGGGCTGTGTACTCGAGGAGCGCGTGATTCGCCGGCACGTAGGGCGAGGCGGCGACCGGTCTCGGCTCGATGCCGAGAAACAGATGGTGCATGGCGGTGTTGCCCACGAAGACGGCGTCGAGGACGTCTGTCGGTTCGATCTCGGCCGTCCGCGACACCTCATCGATCATCTCGTTGACCGCGGTGCGGATCAGTTGTTGCAGCTGACGCCGACCCGCCGGATCGTTCTGGGTGAATGCAACCCGGCTCACGATATCACCGCCGTGGGCGCGCTGGGGATTCAACATCGACGTGACCGCCACCCGGTCGCCAGTTCGGAGATCGAGTAGATAGACCGCGAGCGTGGTAGTCCCGACGTCGACGGCCACCCCATAGGCCGTCTCGTGACGGCCCGGGAAACACGCGAGAACGGATTGTTCCCGATAGCCCGCCGCGGTGCATTCGAGCGTCTCGGTGGCCGATGCCGTGCGCATCGTGTTGGGGAGTTCCGCGAGGGCGAGTCGATCGAAGTGCTCCACCGACAGTCCATAGTCGGCCTCGAGAGCTGCGAGTAACCGTTCGCGGTCTGCCACCGTATCGTCCAGCGTCGGGGCCGAAATCTGGAGGGGATAGAGTTTGACAGCGGGGTCGTGTTCGAACTCGATGGACCGGCCCTCGGTCATCACGATGCCGCTCTCGAGACGCGACCCTGGCGGCACGAAGACAGTAACTTCCCCGTCCCCGAGAGCGGCTCGACAGCCGAGACGGTACCCGGCCTCCAGTTGTGCTTCGGTCAACACCGATCGCTCCTCCTCGCCAACCGGGCTGAGCGTGTCCGCACCCGATTCCACCCGGACGGTGCAGGTTCCACAGACGCCATTTCCCCGACAGAGAGCCTCGAAGGCGAGGCCATGGGCTTCCGCCACGTCGAGGATAGTCTCCGAACGCTCCCCGGACACCGCAAGTCCGTCCGGCAGGAATCGGATGGTCGGATTAGTACTCATCTACTGGCGGCCTCGCGGTATTGGGTCCCATCCGAGCGGCCCGCACGTAGTATTGTCGCCGGCAGCCGGGCAGGCTATGGCCCGGTCCCCATCAGAGGACCGCCAGTTCCTTCCCCAGGTGCTTGGCCTCGTCCATCGTCTCCTGGAGTTGTCGGTCGACGTCCTCGGGCAGTGCCATCGGCTCGGCCTCGTCAAGCAGTCTGGCCACCTTCTCTTGGGCGTCGTCCAGGGCGACGTTGTGCGACCAATCCTGCTTCTCGCGCTTCTTCAGCATGTCCGGCATGAACAGCTCGGTCTTGCCGAACTGACGGGTATGTGCCTCCGAGAGGAAGGTCCCACCGTGGCCGACATCCTCGATGGTGTCCAGTGCGAGGGTCTCGTCGGTGACCTCGACGCCGTCGACGACGCGCTTTATCATCCCCACCATCTCGTCGAGCGCAGTCAGGACCTCCAAACTGTTCCGGAACCCGCTCCCGATGACGGCCAGGTCGTGGATCAGGTTCTGTCCAGCCAGTACGGACCCGTAAAGCGAGATTGCCGTCTCGGCACCGAGCTGGAAGTCGGCCCCGAAGGAGTCAGAGATGCCGCCCGTCCCGAAGACGGGAACCCCGTATTTCCGGGCCCATTGACCGGTGAAGGACTGGTAGAACATGCGCTCGGAGTGGAAGTAACAGTGACTTCCCAGGCGCATGTCCATAGGTACCGGCAGCGAGCCCATCAGCATCGGCGTCCCGGGATTATTGAGTTCCCCGATCACGATCCCGCCCAGGGATTCGGCGAGCCCCTGGGCTGCCGTGCCCGCGATCGTCATCGGTCCGGTGGCACCCATGTCGGGCATCGGACTCGAGATGAGCGGGAGTCCCGCCCCGGTCCATTCGAGGAGAGACTCGGTGGTTTCCCGCCTGAGATACAGCGGCGAAACCGGCTCGTTGTACATCGTGACGAGGTTCTTGTTCGTGATCTGGTCTTCCTCCTCGGCGACGATCTCGACCATCTCGACGAGCTTTCCCGTCAGGTCGCCCCCGTAGTGGGAGACGATGCAGTTGTGCTTGGTATTGTTCGCGAACAGCTCGTAGACGTCGATGAAACCCAGCATGGGTTCGTCCGGCAGCGTGAACATCCCCCACGTCATGTCGATGTTGGGGAGTTCGTTCTGCAGCCGGATCGAATCGCGTACGTCCTCCCGGGTCGGCGTGCGTTCCTCCCCCGATTCGTAGTCGTACACGTAGGGAGGCCCCTGACACGACGACATGAAGGACTGCTCCGGCCGCATCATGAGGTCGTTCTCCGGGTCCCGCGCCGACAGTCGGATGGATCGCGGCGCCGTCTCGATGGCGTCCATCACGAGGTACGGGGGAATCTTCGCAATGTCGTCCTCGCGGTCGATCTCGGCCCCGGCCTCCGCCAGGAGTTCGAGGGCCCGGTCGCTCTCGACCTTGAGCCCGATCTGCTCGAGTATCTGCAAGGCGGCGTCGTGGATCGCCGTCACCTGTTCGTCGGTCAATAACTGAAGTTGTCCGCCGTTGATGCCTTCTCGCATAGCGTTCACCCCGCGATCGCGCTTTCTTTCGTCTCGTTCAGTTTCTGTACCGCGTCGAAGGCGTTCTCGCCGTGGATGTCTGCCCCGATCTCGTCTCGCCACTCGTCGGTGACCGGCGCCCCGCCGACCATGACGATGACGTCTTCGCGGACGCCTTCGGCTTCGAGCACTTCGACCAGTTCCCGCTGTTTTTCCTTGGTCGTCGTGAGCATCGCGGACGCGCCCACGGCGTCGGCCTGGATTTCCTCGAATTTCGCGACGAACTCTTCGGGTGGGACTTCGACGCCCAGGTCGATGACCTCGTAGCCGTTAGCAGACAGGAGCGCCGCCAGGATCTTCTTCCCGATGTCGTGGATGTCGCCTTCGACCGTGCCCAGGACCACCTTCCCCTCGCTTTGCCGCTCGCCCCCGGCTGCGGTGATTTCGTCCTCCAGGATCTCCCGCGACGCGTTCATGGCGTCACCCGCACTCACGAGGTCGAAGAGGAACAATTGGCCGTTCTCGAACTTGTCCCCGATGTCGCGCAGGACCTCGGTCGCCGCCTCGATCGCTTTCTGCGGATCGATGCCTTCCTCCAGCGCCTGTCGGGTCTTTTCCTCTGCCCCCTCCTCGTCGAAGGTTCTGATGGCTTCTTGTAATTCTTCTAAGGTCTCCGACATATTGTATAATTATTCGTGATATTCAATATAGTTGCACCCCCTACATGTAGGGTCGGGCCCCGAGACTCCGGCTGGTATCCGAACGGTTGCCTCGGGGCTCCAGACCGCCGTCAGGTCACGATACCCGCGCCTGCTGCCAGTCACGCGCTGACGTAATTCTTGCACCCCGACATCTCCCCGGCGGTGCTGCCGCAGGGCCACCGGTGTCGCCAAGATCGATCTGATACCGGGCCGTCAGGAACACCGCTCGGCCGTGTCTCACTCCGATGCGAGTACTCCGTGTTCACCGTCCTATTCTCACTCCGTTTCCCGCTGCAGCCTTACCCATCTGTCCCGCCGCAGAATCACTCACCTGTCCCGCTGCAGCCTTACCCACCTGTCCCGCTGCGGACTCGATTACACCGGCTGCCGCTACAGTCCCCCGGAGAATTCAGGCTGCGCGCCCGAGACACCGTGCCACAACCGCGCGACTTAGTGGCAATTGCGGGGGCGGTACGAATCTTTTAATCGGTCGGCCCGGTACCACTGGTGTATGGGGCGGTATCGGAACGTCGTGTTCCTGGTCCTCGACGCCCTCCGCCGGGATCGCGTCTCCCTGTACAACGACGACGTGACCTTCACCGAGAACCTGGCTGCACTCGGCACCGAGAGCGTGGTCTTCACCGACGCCATCGCTCAGGCACCGTGGACGTTGCCGTCCCACGCCTCCATGTTCACGGGGACGTATCCCTGGGAGCATCAGGCAACCCAGCAATCGCCCAGCTTCGAACCGGAGGAGCCCACATTGGTCGAACGGTTCGCCGGCGCGGGCTATCGCAGCGCCGGGTTCACACCGAACCCGTGGGTGTCACCGTTCTCGGGTCTCGCGACCGGTTTCGAGACCTGGGACAACTTTCTCACGCCGACCGGATTCTCGATGCCCGATTTCGTCCGGTCCTCGAAAATCCTCGAATGGTGGTCGACGCGGCGCTTCGAGCGTTTCAAGACAGCGCTCACGGACATGGCGGACTCGTTGTTCGAGACCTGGACCCGCCGACAGGGATCGAAGATGGCCCAGTCCGAGCGGGTCCTCGAACGAGGAATGGAGTTCGTCAGCGGGACGGACCGGTCCCGGCCCTTCTTCCTCTACATGAACCTCCTCGACGCTCACGAACCGTACTATCCCCCCGAGGAATACCGGGAGCGGCACGCTCCAGACGTCGACCCGCGGGCCGAGTGCCAGATCCCCTCGCGGCACCTCAAAGGGGAAGCGGAGGCCGATTTCGACCGGATCGGCCGCCTCTATGATGCCTCGGTCGATTACCTCGACGACGCCGTCGGCGAATTCGTCGATTTCCTCCGGCGGACCGACCGCCTCGAAGACACTGTGCTCCTGGTGGTCTCGGACCACGGCCAGGCGCTGGGCGAATCGGGGCTCTACGGCCACCAGTATGGGATCGGCGAGGAGCTGACGAGCGTGCCGATGCTCATCCGGGCCCCCGGACACGACTCGGAACGGATTCAGGAACTTGTCGAGCTCCGGGAGCTGTTCGAGATGCTCCCGTCGTATGCCGGCCTTCGATCGGACTACGAGCCGGGCGTCGACGTCGCAAAGGGGGGCTACGGGTTTCCCGACCTCGCGATCCGACAACTCCCTAACACCCGTCGCGAGGACCACTACAAGCGGTTCAGGTTCGCGGTCGACGGGGACACCTATCTCATCAGGACCGAAACCGAGCGGGAGGTCGAGGTGACCGCCACCTGTCGGGACACGGGCGAAGCCGTCGAACCCGATCCGTCACTCCTGCACTCGATCCCAATCGACGAAGACTCGCGGAGCGACTCCGTGGAGTTCGCCGACCCAGTCGAAGCGCGCCTCGAGGAACTCGGGTACCTCTGAAAAGCCCCAGGCGCCGCGGGGACTCGTTCCCGCCGGTGATTTGAACCGTCACACACTTGGGGACCCCCATCTTAGCCGGCGATGTGCCGTGGTAGCTCAGCCTGGTAGAGCAGTTGATTTGTAATCAACTGGTCGAGGGTTCGAATCCCTCCCACGGCTTGATACGTTGTTTATCCGTGAGGTTCAAGGCCTACGCCTTGGGCTTTCGCGGGAACTTTCCGGACCTGTGTGTTGTACTCCGCGACCACCCGGGGCGTTCCGTCGGGGCACATTCTGAGCGACCAGAAAGTCGCCATAATACGACGGCCCCGAGCACAATTCGAAGACATTTTCCCACCCCTCCGCCCCTCATCTCCCGGTCAATCCTCGGCGACGTACTCCGACAGGAACCACATTGATGATGGGACTCTTTGCCCCCGCGAGCGCTGTCGAAGAACTCTGCGGTGGCGACGGTTCTCTGCGGACCCACGCCAGGCGGTCCCAGAATCGATGCTCACCCAGCACAACCGACCCCCCACTACCCCTCGTACCGAATCTGGTCGGGCCCACATCCCATATCCTTCACCGCTGGCCGGAAGGGTTTCCAGGTTCCCGCGCGGGGAGGGGCGTATGGCACGCTCCACCGCCCTCTCCGCAGAGACCGAACGGCGCCTCGAAGCGTTCCTCACCGATTGGCTCACCGACTACCGGATACCTGGCGTCGGCCTGGCGATCGTGAAAGACGACGAGGTGGTTTACGCCGCGGGGCTCGGCGCGCGGGACCTCGCCTCGAACGAGCCAGCAACGCCGTCGACTCGGTACGGTGTGGCCTCAATCACGAAATCGTTCACCGCGCTGGCTGTGCTGCAACTCGTCGAAGAGGGACAAGTTGACCTCGACGCTCCGGTGACCGCCTACGTCCCGTTCTTCGATGAAATGGCAGATCCGCCGAGGGTTCACGAGTTGCTCACCCATAACTCGGGGATGCCAAGCGACGGCGCGAGCGTGGCGCTCATCTCCCGTGCCATCGGCGCCGAGCCGGTGGAGGTACCGCTGAGCTCCGACGCGGACCTCGAACGATACGTTCGCGACGCGGGCCCGGAACGCGCCCTGGACGACCGGTTCTTCTATTATAATACGGGCTATACGATCCTGGGACGCGTCGTCGAGGCGGTCGACGGGCGGGACTTTTCCACTTACGTCGGCCAGGAGATCCTCGATCCGATCGGGATGGAACAGTCGGTCCTCGCCCCAGACGAGTTCGAGGGACTCGAGGACGCGATGACCCCCTACCGGGAGGAGAACGGAGAACGGGTCAAAGCGGAGTTTCCGGTCAAGGGCGTGGGGGCTGCCGGGGGCCTCGTGAGTACGGCGAGGGACCTCGCCGCCTATCTCCGGTTCCAGTTCGATCCGGACCCCGCCGTGCTCGACCCGGCCCTCCTTCGGGAGGCGAGGCAAGCGCACGTGACGAGACAGCGCTACCTCGATAACACCGAGCAAGGATACGGCTACGGGTGGATGCGTCGCCCCTTCCTCGAAGACAAGCTGGTCGAACACGGTGGCTCCCTGGCCGTGTCGACTGCCTACGTCGGCTTCCTGGAAGAGACGGCCCTCGGCATCGCGATTGCCTGTAACGACTCTCCGGAGGCCCACCCGAGTCACGTCGGTCGGGCCCTGCTCGCGATCATCGACGGCACAGACCCCAGGGAAGCCTCGCACTTCTTCGGCCTGCGAGCAGCAGCAGAGCGGGTGTCTGGCGACTACTCCTCATACCGGGACATCCAGCGGGCCGCGGTCGAACGGGACGGCGGCGGTCTCGAGATCCGCTTCGAGAACGCCCTCGAATCGAAAACGATTGCCGCCGTTCCCGAGAATGCCGATCCCGACGACCTCCGGTATTATTCCATCGACGCCGACGGGGTCAGGATCCCCATCGAGTTCGAGGAAACTGCGGACGGACTCGACATGTTCTATCGGCGATGGCGGTTGCATCTGGACTGACGGCGCCGGGACTGGCCCCACGTCGCACACTTCGAGAACCCAGACCCACAGCGAGCCTGTCCCCGACGAACCACGACGCCGCGGTCGAGGAGAGGGAATGGGGGATACCGTCGACCGTCGGTTCGTCGTGCTCGTCCCGGCCGTGTATTCCCGCCCACAGCCCGCACACGGCCGGTGATGTGCCATGTTATACCATACCTATTAAGGATTACGGCCGGGCCCTCGACAACCCGGCGGATTAGCTCGATACCGCAGAGAAGTCCAAGATGACACTGGTCCCCCGCTCGGGACCAGTCTCGACGTGGACGTCCGCCTCGATCCGTTCGGAGAGCCAGTGGACGAGCCAGAAGCCCACGGAACTCAGGTGGATGAGATCCGACTCCTCGCCGGCCTCGAGCGCCTTGAGTTCGCCCTCCGGGACGCCAGGCCCGTTGTCCTCGATCACCACGCGCGCACTGGCACGTCCCTCGACGGTCGAGACCGACACCTCGAGGTCGGAGATCGGTCCATCGAAGTGTTCGGCTGCGTTCTCCAGGAGTTCGTCGAAGACGTGGGCCACCGAGCCGTCGCCTTTCACCTCGAGTTCCTCGTCAACGTCCACGTCGACGGCGGCGGCCGGATACCCACTCCTGAACCGGTCGACCGCCGCCTCGAGTTCCGTCGAGAGGTCCACGGTCCGGTCGGGTACGGGCCGGACACCGTACCGGTCGAGGACTTCGAGCTTGTCGCTGATCTCCAGGACCTCGACGGCGGTCTCGTTCGCGGTCGCCAGATTCCGCCGTACGGACGGCGACTCCGCCTTCGACCGGGCCATCTTGATATACCCCGTCACGACGTTCATGTCGTTCCGGATGTTGTGTCGGAAAACCCGCTGGAGGACCCCGAGACGCTGGGTGGCGATCTGGAGTCGACCGTGGGACTCCCTGAGTTCGGTCTCGCGCCTCGCCACCAGGACCCAGATCAGGCCCGCCGACAGCACGACGAACACCGCGCCCTTGGCGGACTGGAAGGCAGTGAGCAACACCCCCGACGAGGAAAGGTGCAGGACCAACTGATCAGAGGAGACCACCCAGAGCAACCCGAAGAACGCGTAGACGGCCGCGATCGTCCCGGGAGTCAGGGACGGGAGGCGAAACGGCACGCGCATACCATGAGTTGTAAACTTCTGTATAAAAGGCCCTTCGTTCCTCGACGGTCCCGCCCCCTCGGCACCGTCCCTGCCCACTTCCCGACTCCAGGACAACTACCGATACAGGTCCACTGCGAGCCCGTAATGATCGAATCCCGAATCCGCATACGATGGCACGGCGCAAACAAGAGAGGGCCGGAGAGGGGTTGGAGGGAGTCGAGGAAGGCGGTCGTGGAAGGCAGTCGTGGAAGACGGTCGTGGAAGACGCTTGAGGAAGACGGTTGAGGAAGGCGGTCGAGGAGGTCAACACGGAAGACACGACGGACAAGCAGAAGCATGTGATCGCCCAAAATACTCTGCAAAGGGGGACAAAGCGGGGTGACGCTGGGAGAGGCGGAGAACGCCGAGGACACCAGGCAGTACCGCCAGACGAAGAGCGGTGAAATACCCGTCCTGGGTAGTTACAGGTTCTCCACCACGTAGCCAGCGACTTCGGAGATCAGATCCGGGTCGCTCGTCCAGAACCCGCGCCACCGATTGTCATCGACCTGATTGCTAACGAGGGCCATCGGTTCGCCCTCCAGTTCGGCGGGGGGCTCGTAGATCACGAACCAGTTGTCCCGGAACTCGGGCGTATACCCGCCGTGCATCGTGACCCCGTACTCCTCGCCTGGTACCCAGTCCGGAACGCCGTAGACGTGCACGTCTAGATCAGCCGCCCCGAGCTGCCGATACGCGGATTCGGTGCCCCGCTCGTCCCGCATCCGGGAGAGATGCTGGAACCCCACCCGGAGCGTCCCGCCTGGCTGTTCGTAGGCCAGGCGCTCGATGTACCGCGAGATGGCGATGAAGAGCAGCTTCTCGCGGTTGGAACTCGGCGCACCTTCGAGGACGAATTTCGTCTCGGCGAGGGCCTCGACCACCGCCGGTAAGCCCGCATCCGACAGACTTCTTTCGCCTGTCGTGACAGTCGCGTCCACGAACAGGACCGCATCCAGGAAGTCGTTGATGGGTGAGGTAGCGATGATCTCGCCGCCCTTGAGGACGACCATGTGATCTTCGGGAACGTCCGCCAGATCGGCGACGCGGACCGCTACGGGTTGCTCGTCGAACATGTCCGCCACGAGTTCGACCAACGGCTGGGTCGTGCGGCGTCGATTCGCCATGACGAGCGTGGGCTCGTCCGTCTCGAGCTCAGTGATGTAGTCTGCGAGAGACATCTGCTTCTACCAAGTACCACGGTGGTTGGGAGCATAGGGTCGATGGCCAAGGAGTTTGGTCCGCGTGAGGCTGTCTCCCGTGGGTTTTGGTACTGTTCAGCACGGCCATGTTCCACTGGCTAACGCGAGGGAACGGCCAGCCATGACAACCAACAGTGGATCGCCGGTGTGGAACGGGGCTGCCCCGGAAACCTGCAAATATGGCCAAGAACTAGGAGGCTTATGCCAAGCAAACCGGAACGGCAAGGTGTCGGCCCGCTCGGAAGCAGCGTATTCCCGCCCGCGGTCGAGCGAGGCCGGACCACGGACGTGACCATGCCATGGTCACTGTATCACCCACCCTCGCGCCGAAACCCGGCGCACCCGTGGTTTTCGGGCGATAGTGTGACCAGCCTCCGAGCGTTTCTTAGCGAAGCGACGGCCAGATGAGGACATGACAGCCTTCCTGGCCAGCGGTCGACGGCGCGATCTCGTTGCGCTCGTGTATGCCATGGGTGAACCGCGGGAGCAAGCGGTCAAGCGGGCGATCGAATCGAAGTACGGGGACCGGATGCGCCCCCGGGAGTTCCACGGGGCCGTCTCCGCGCTCGTCGACCAGGGATACCTGGAGAAGACCGCCGATGGCGTTCACGATCGGGTCTCCCTTACCGAGGCTGGCGAGCGCGCGCTCTTGGCTCACTACGAGTGGCTCACCGAACAGATAGCACCCCGGGACCCCTCGACTGGATCCGAGACCGAATGAGCCCAATGTCGCCCCGGAGCACTCCCGGAAGAGTGACGCCGCTCGCTACGTATTCTGACTCAACCCCCACACCTCTTTCTGGAGCCTGGGTTCGTCACCGCTACCTGTTCCACAGTCTGGGTTCTCACCACCACCCCGTCGCAGTCTCGATTCGCTCTAATTAATTGCGGGCGCGTGGAGGAAAGCCGTTCTCTGTTCGCGACCTGGTTGGTCAGCCCAGCTATACGCGACTCCAGAGTGCCCGACTCACCCGGGCCCTCGCGTCCTCGATCAACCGGTCTAACCTGGTAACCGTATCGAGAACCGGGTAGGTCGGCGACGAACCGCCGTAGAGGTACTCCTGGAGGGTGACCGCCTCCCGGTTCCACGTGAGCGTGCGTTTGTGGGTCTGGATCACCCGCTGGCGGTCCCGGCTGATCTCGCCGATCCGCGTCCTGAGCTCGCCCAGCCGTGCGTAGTAGTCCTGTAACTCCGCGTAGGAGCGCTCTGGCAGGGGCCTGTCGTTCATGGCCTCGATGTCGGCCAGGACGGGTTCGAAACGCGACTCGGCCTCGTCTACCGCCTGCCGCTCCTCGGCGAGGATGTCAAGCAGGTCCTCGCGTTTCGCCGCGGCGTCGGTCGCGTGCTGGGTCAGTCCGCGTTTGACGGTATCGGACATCGATCCTGGCCGATGCAAACTCGCGACCAGATCCGCGTCGAACTCGATCGCCATCTGATCGAAGGCGCCGCCACCGTACGTCTCCCGGTAGTGCGGCAGGGACATGACCGTCTCCTCGAACGCTGTCGCGACGTCCGCGACGGGTGGATTCGTGTTCTCGAAGGTCTGAATCGTCTGCGGCGTGGCCATGGCGGCGCTGGACTGCTGGACAGGAATGCCCTCGACGCGCTCAGCGAACGCCAGAAACGCCCGTCGTTCGGCTTCGATCTCCTCGATTTCCCGGTCGAGCGTCTCGCGAGCGGCGTAGAGATAAGTCAGCACGCCCAGCACGCCCACCGCGACAACGGCGAGGCCGACGATCAGAAGCACCGTCTCGGGCTGGATCGGTCCCCCGACCGACTCCGACGCCTGTTCGACGGAGGAAAGCGCCTGCCCGTCGATGGCGAACGGGACGTCGCCAGAGCGGGTTGTCATCGGGTACCACATGGAGCCCGAGGAGGTAAACTCTTCGGCCGTTTTCGAGGGGCTCGAAACCGTCTACCGACCCTTCATTCGATAGGTAGTCACATCCGCCACAGTGGGGACCGACAGGCCTCGAAGAGGCATCGACCGTCCGCGCCCGGGGCAACTATCACGAGTGAAAATGGGCCCCTACCTTTTATCTCCGGTTCAATACTTCCAGGTCATACTGACAGTATACGGGGGAGCCGACCTGTGCCCCGCTCACCGAACCATGTCCGAACACACATCGCCCGGCTGGACCGTCCTCATCGTGGACGACGAGCCGGGTATCAGGGACCTGATGACCGCGTGGTTGGATGGGGACTACCGCGTGCGCACCGCCGGTGACGGCGACGAAGCCCTCGCGGCGATCGACGATTCAGTGGACATCGCCCTCCTGGACCGCCGAATGCCCGGGATGTCCGGGGACGAACTGCTCGAGGAGCTCCGGTGTCGCGGGTACGAGATTCCGGTCGGGATGATCACGGCCGTCACGCCCGACGTCGACATCCTCGACATGGCCTTCGACGATTACGTCGTCAAGCCAGTCGCGAAAGACGAGCTCGTCCGGACCGTCGAACTCCTTCGCACGCGGGCCGATTACGACGATCAGTCCCGCCGGTTCTTCAGGCTGGCGTCGAAACGGGCGAAGCTCCGGGCGTCACAGCACATCGACCATCACACCAACCCGGAGTACGAAGCCCTCGAAGCCGAGATGGAGACCCTCCGCGATCACCTCGACGAGGTATTGGCCGAACTCAGCGAGACCGACATCGCCCGCGCGTATCAGCAAATATAGACACGCATTCGACTTCCGGATCTACGGTCCCAGATAGCCCCAGGCCTGGAGCTTGTCGCCTTCGCCGTCGATCCAGCGTTCCCCGATGTCGTCCCGGTAATACATGTTCGGGATGGTGATATCGTCGATCCGGTCGTAGGCCTCGCTTTGCGCCGCTCGCATCGTATCACCTTTCCCGGTGACGAAAAGCGGCATCCCCGCCTCACCGGCCACCCGCCACTGGCCATCGACGAGTTTCGCGTCTTCGATATGGATACCATCACGGCTGGGTGTGTCGAAGACGACCGCCGCGTTCCGGGAGTTCTCGTCGTAGATGGGGGGATCGTCGAACGGGAACGGCGGGAGCACGATCCGCACGCCGACCTGGTAGCCCTGATGGACACGGAGCTCTGGGTCCTCGCCGTGTGCAAGCGCGTAGAAGAACTCGCCCGTCGGGGTGTTCATGCCCTCCTGCTGGAGCACGACCGTCGGATAACCGAATCGCGGCGTGAACTCCAGGGGGAAGATTCCCGAGCTGTTCACGATCGAGTTGATGTCGATACTTCCCACGAATCCCTCCGCAGCCAGCCAGTCCTCGAGTTTTCCAAGCGTCTGGTTGAAGATCCGGTTGCGGTCCGTCCAGAACATCGAGGTGCCCATCTCGCCGGTCGAGGGACCGATGTTCCCCGGGAAGAGCTTCTTGTGCTCGAAGTTGATCGCGACCGGTTCGACGAACCGCTCGCCGTTGAAGAAGCCCGCGACCGCGATCTCGACGCCGGAAACCCGGCGCTGTAACTGGAAGCCTTTCATCCGGTGTCCCCAGGCCTTCTTGTAGGCCCGCAGGACATCGACGACGTCGCTCCCGTCGTCCTCTCGGCCGACGTAGAGGAGCCGTTTGACGTTCTGGACCTCCCCGAGTGGCTTGATGACGTACGGGCCCGGGTTCTCGCGGACGTGCTGGATTCCGCGATCGAAATCGTCGAAAATTTTGTGGGGAAGCACGCGTACTCCGTGTTCTTCCAGGACGTCCATTGCGTACCCCCGGTCGTCTTCGAGCCGATCGGTGTTGGGGGTCCCCCCAACGACAGCCGCCCCCGCAGCGCGCAACTCATCGGCGAGTTGGCCCGTACCGACCTCGCTGCCGACCCAGATGTCATCAAAGACGATGACGTCGGCCCAGTCGACCTCGGCGCGCCAGTCGCGGGTCTTCGGAACGAACCCGTCGGCGATCTCGCGGTCGGATTCGGCTTCGATGTAGTATTTCACCTCGTGTCCTTCCTTCCCGACCTGCCAGGCGAGGTCACCGATAAGGGCGGCGTCGAGCGAGAGGAACAGGAATCGTTTCGGACCCATGCTCCCGCATACGGTTGCGAGCAGCAAAAATCAGTAGGCCGACATCTCGACGCGGGCGACCACGTCGCACGGTTGGTCCAATCCGGACCCACCCGACGCCGAGTGAAGCTCTGCTCTCCCCCGCCCGGATGGGCGGAGTGTCGCTGACCCGGTCAATTATTGGGCTGCACCGCGTCTGTCGAATCGATGACGGATTCCGAATCCGAACGGCTGGGGGAACTCCGCGAACTGGCCGAGCGCGTCGCCCGGACGGCCCACGAGGATCTCTCTGCAGGGACGACAGAGGCGTTGTGGGATTTCGCCCAGGAGGTCGAATCAAACCTGGAAGGCGAACAGTGGAACGACGCGGCACGAAGGCTCCTGGCGTTCTGGAAGTCCTTCGTCCGCACGAAACTCGACATCGCAGCTGACGAGGTCGATGCTATCGAGAGCGACACGATCCGCCGCTTCGAGCAAGCCTTCGACGAGGACATCATCGGTATCGACCTCTACCAGGCCCTGGAGACCCTGGCTATCGTCGAGGACATGCCCGAGGCCGAGACTGACGAGGACCGACTGGCACAGTGGTCGGCACGGGTGCACTCGCTCACGGACGATTTCGTGGCCCACCTGGAAAGCCATCAGGAGTAATGGCCACATATCGCCGGTGACGGTACCCCAGGTCGCTACGGATCGAGTCAGCAGACCAGGGCTGCCCCGCGGCGAATACCGCATTAGTGACACCCAGTTGCGATTCCCCACCGGTTCTGCTCGCGAGCGAGTGCCCCACGAATTCTAGTGTAAATCGCGAGACACCGCTGGTCTGTGGGGAGCGTCAAAAGTGAAACGGGGGGCATGGCAGGCCAGCACAGCACCGGTCGACTCGGGGGGACTGATGCGGGGACGGTTCCCCCGAGGGGATGGTGGGGGCTGTCAGGTGGTGCCAGCACTGACCGATTCCGACCCGTCAGGGTCGGCAACTGGAGGTAGGGCGTGGCGCCCCTAAGGGCGACTGCCAAACTGGTTGGGCCACTCAGAGATCCCAGTACTCGCCGTGGACGCGCCGCACTCGCTCGATGACGTCGTTCACGTCTGGTTCGTAGGAGGGTGGGGTGTAGATGGAGGGCTCACGGATCGCTGCCGTATCATAGCCCAAAAGCGAGGCGATGACCGCCAGGTTCGTGTACGGCAGGCCACCCTCGATCCCGTAGCCGCCTGCCAGTGACGCCACGATCTGACCGTCGGTCAGCCGGTCGGCCGCGGTCACGGCCACGTCCATGAGGTGTGCGTAGCCCTGCGCGGTGACCCCGAGGTCCGTGATGGGGTCCGTGAAGTGGTTGTCCTGGCCCGCCTCGATGAACAGGACGTCGGGGTCGTACTGCGTCGCTATCGGTTCGAAGACAGCCTCGACGACCCGTTCGTATCCCGAGTCCGTGGTTTTCGGCGGCACGGGGACGTTCACGTTGTACCCCTCGCCCTCGCCTGTCCCGACGTCTTCGACGTCGCCAGTGCCGGGGAAGAGCGTGCGCCCGTCCTGGTGGGTCGACATGACCATCACGGACGGGTCATCGAAGAAGATGGACTGTGTCCCGTCGCCGTGATGGGCGTCCCAGTCCCAGACCAGCACGCGCTCGACGTCGGTGGTCTCCTGGACGTGTCTGATTCCCACGGCCGTATTGTTGAGATAGCAGAACCCGTGGCCGTCGCCGCGGAAGGCGTGATGCCCACCCGGCCGGGCCATGACGAAGGCGGTATCGGTCTGCCCGTCGACGACGGCCTCGAGCCCAGCGATGACGCCACCCGCGGCGAGCCGAGCGGTCGCCCACGTGTGCTCGGAGACGTGCGTATCCACGCTCAGCATGCCCGTGCCACTCGCCGACATCGATCGCAGCCGCTCGATGTACTCGCGAGTATGCACCCGTGCAATCTGGTCGTCGGTCGCCTCCAACGGTTCGATCGGGACCACGGCATCGGATGCCAGGACTCCTTCCTCTTCGAGCTGGTCCATCGTGTACTGCAGGCGTTCGCGCCGTTCGGGATGGGTCGGTGTGTGCTCGTGTTTGAGGTACTCCTCGTCGTAGACCAGTCCCATCGTCATCGCGATCCCCCCACGAGTGATCGATCGATGGCCGGCGTTACACGTGCCCGTGCCGTGATGATCTGTCCGACGACCCGCGACCGCTCGACGACGCTGAACCGGTCATACGCCAGAATCTCGGCGGGGCGCTCCGGCTGCCCTCCGGCCGCCGCTGCCGCTTCTCTCGCGGCTTCCAGCGCGATCTCGCGTGCCCTCGCGTCCGTGAATCGCTCGCCTTCAGGCACGCTTTCGACCCGTTCGGGCCCGACCGATGTGATGGTCTTTACGCCGCGGGGACTGTCGATCCGGAGGGCGGTGTCCACACTCACCCTCGCGACGCCACAGCCGACCGCGCCTGCGACGGCCGCTTCGTCGGGGACGCGATGCTCCGTCACCGCGTCCGCGCGGTCGACCAGTCCGGGTGCGAGGTAGGGCGCCAGGACCCCACCGACAGCGAGCGTTTTCGTCTCCGTCGTCGCCGTCTCGTCGATGCGCTGTGCCACCCTGGACTCGAATTCCGCCAGTATCCGCTCCGCGACAGTCGTCGGGTCCTCGGCTGACTCCTCGAGCGCTGCGAGTGCGGCGTCGGTATCGCCGGCGGTGAACATGCCGAGAACGTGCAACGCGTCGGTGAGCGTCGGGTGATCGCCGCCGAACGCGACCGCGTTCCCTACCCGTTCGTCCCCGAGGCGGGGGCCATCGTTCGTCCAGTCGATCCTCGTATCGCCACCGATCGGCAGGCTGGTCGCCCGAACGGCGGGATACGCCGCGTCGAGATCGCCTTCCGAGACGTCGGTTTCGGTGGCCGGGAAGCCGTCCACGACCCGGGCCACGTCGGTCGTCGTCCCGCCGATGTCTACCGCCACGCCGGCCTCGAGGTCGGTTAGCGCGACGAGGCCGAGTGCGCTGGCGGCTGACCCACTCCGGATCGTGTGGGCCGGGCTCGTTACCATCGCGTCGTCTCCAAGCATCGACCCGTCGCCCTTTAGATAATAGATCGGCGCCTCGACGCCCACGTCGGCGAGGGCCTCCTCCACGGCCTGTTCGTACGCCGAGAACACCGGCATGGACCTGGCGTTCGCGACGGTCGTCGCCGCTCGTTCCGGAAACGTGAGGCCCGCCCCGGATTCGTTGCCCAGTGCGACCGCCTCCGCGTCGCCGGCGATATCGTCCCGCACTGCCCTCTCGAGGTCCGGATTCCGGTGGGAGAACTTGGCCGTCACCGCCCGGACATCGTGACTCGGCTGGGCGCCGTATGCGACTTCTTCGGTGACGCGGCCGCGGTGGTCGACGGCGCCGGTTGCCACGTGGTTCTCCTCGCCGAAGAAGGCCCGCTCCGGTGCGAGTCCGGGGCCGGGAATCAGAATGTTCGTGCAAGCGGGCAGCCGGCGCTGGACGGCAGCGTTCACGATGAGGGTGGTCGCGACGACGACCCGGTCCACCGCGAACTCGTCGGTCCCGTCACGGAGAATCTCGAGAACGGAGCGAATGCTCGCCCGTGTCTCGCGGTTTGGCACCTTCGCCGTTCCGCGGATCCCCCGGTTATCGAGCAGCACCGCGTCCACGTTCGTCCCGCCCGTATCGATACCCAGTATCACACGTCCCGGTGGAAGGCGGACGGTACCTTAGGGCTTCCGTCCACGCCCGCTCGCGATTCGCTAGCAGGGGACAGCACTCGATCAGGCTTGAGATGCAGTAGTAGGCTGGCCCGAGCCGCGGGTATCAGGCAAGCCTGAGACACAGCGTTCAGTCAAGTCCGGGACGCTGGTATCGGTCCGGCGCGCGACTCAGGAATCGCCCAGTCGAGCCACGTCCTCCTCCGTCAGTTCGATGGACGCGGCCGCCACGTTCTCCTCCAGGTGGTCGAGACTGGCGGTGCCCGGAATCGGCATGAGGACGGGAGAGTGCTGGAGTAACCAGGCCAGCGCGATCTGATAGACGGTCGCGTCGTGGGCCGCCGCGATCGATTCGAGCGCGTCCCGCTTCGCGTCGAGCGCGCCGGCGCTGAGAGGGAACCAGGGGATGAACCCGATGCCGCGGTCCTCGCAGACCTGGAGGACGTCCTCGTCCTCGCGATACCCGACGTTGTACTGGTTCTGGACCGTGACGATGTCGGCCACATCGGTTGCGCGGTCAAGTTCTTCGACGGTGACGTTGCTCAGACCGATGTGGGAGATCTTCCCGCGGTCCTGCAACGCCGCCAGCTCGGTCACGGAGTCCTCGATGGGGACCTCCGGGTCTGGCCGGTGGAGCTGGTAGAGGTCGATGGTCTCCGTACGCAAGCGGTCGAGACTCGAAAGCACGGCATCGTGGAGGTAGTCCGGGTCGCCGTGGGGGAGCCAGTCGCCGTCGAGGGTCCGGAGCAGCCCGCCCTTCGTGGCGATAACCAGGTCCTCGGGATACGGGGCGAGTGCCTCGGCGATCAGCCGTTCGCTGGTTCCCGGGCCATACGCGTCCGCCGTGTCGACGAAGTCGACCCCAAGTTCAATTGCCCGCTGGAGCACGTCCCTGGCCCCGGATTCAGAGGCTGGCGGGCCGATTATGTCCGACCCTGTCAGGCGCATCGCCCCGAATCCGAGTCGGTGAACCGTCGTCTCGCCGCCGAGTTCGATCGTTTCGCTGACGGAGCGTGGCATCGAGCGAGCCTTCGACGGGCCCGACCGTAGTAGTTCGCCTCCTCGCACCCGGGGGTGACTCTTCGCGAGGCCGGCGCGCCGGGGAGATAGTTTCGATCCGGACCCGAAGACGTTCGCCTGCCCGGCGGCTCCAGTAGCGTTCGTTTATCCGTTGTACCGGCCATATGCAACAACCTTTATTTCTCTCACCCCGTTACCACTGTATCATCCGATGACAGACCTGGAAGACGACCACCTCTATGAGAAGCAGGCGGAACTCTGCAAGGTGTTCTCGAATGCAAACCGCCTGATGATCCTGGAGATCCTGAAAGACGGCGAGGAGTACACGGTCTCGCAGATCGAGGAAATCGTGGAGATACCCCAACCGACAATCTCCCAGCACCTCAAGGTCATGCGGGACCAAGGTGTTGTCGAACGTCGCAAGGAGGGTGTCCGGAGTTTCTACAGCATCACCGACGAGCGGATCAGGAAAGGCATGGACACGATGCACTCGGTCCTCCTCGACCAGATGGAGGAGCCGCCCTCTATCTCCACCTGAGTGTCGGCAGCCCTCGATCCACCGGCTCATGGCCCGCCCACCGTCTGAATCGCCATTCCATGGTTTCAGCCCAGACCACTAACTAGTCCGGCAGCTGCTCCGATCGCAACCGACGCTCCGATCGGAGCCGACAGTACCCATCCCTGGGTCACTGACTCGATTCACGAGCCGAGCCTTTATCCCGGAGGACCGGACCAACTCGCCTCGATGGACGTCCTCGGTGTTCGCCTGCTCGCAGACCCCACAGCGGGGGTCATGGCGCTCGGGTTCGTCGCCGTCGGCATCCTTCTGGGGACGATGAGCGGGCTCACGCCGGGCCTCCACGTCAATACCTTCGCAATATTACTCGCATCGGTGGCGCCTCAGGTTCCGGGAGCCCCGCACCTCGTCGGCGCCGCGTTGCTCGCCGCCGGCGTCGTCCACTCGTTCCTCGACATCGTCCCCTCACTGGCTATCGGCGTCCCGGATGCCGCCATGGCGGTGACCGCCCTTCCAGGTCACCGGATGGTGTTGGGCGGACGCGGGCGCGAAGCCCTCCGTCTTTCGGCCTTGGGTAGCGGCGGCGCTATCCTGTCCGCGGTGGTCCTCGGCGTCCCGATAACGCTCGCGATGGAGCGTATCGCCCCACTTCTGGTCCGCCACATCGGCCTGGTCCTGGGTGGCATCGCGGTCCTCATGATCGCAACCGAGCGAACACTCCGGGCGAAAGTCGGCGGCCTGGCGGCGTTCGTCGCCAGCGGGGGGCTCGGGCTAGTCACGCTGGATCTCGAACCCACCGGCATGATACCTGGTGGGGACATGCTCCTGCCGCTACTGTCGGGACTCTTCGGCATCCCCATCCTCGTCGTTGCCGCGACCGGTGCCGGAGTGCCACCCCAGGAGGGAACCACACTCGCAACCAACCCGCTCTCGCTCGGTCTCTGGACCCTCGCGGGTGGGCTTTCCGGTGCCGTCGTCGCCTACGTTCCTGGCGTCTCGGCGGCCGTCGCCGCGGCAATGGCGTTCGTCGCCCTTCCCGGACACGCCGGCGACCGCGGATTCGTCGTGGCCGTCAGCGGTGTGAATACGGCCAATACCGTGTTCGCGCTGTTCGCTCTCGTCGCGTTGGGTGCGCCGCGAACGGGGGTGTTGGTGGCCTTCGAGCGCGCCAAACTGCCTCCGAACCTGCCACTGCTCCTCGTCTCGATTCTCCTGAGCGCGGCGGTCGCCATCGCCCTGGTCCCGACCATCGGAGACCGGTACCTGGAAACGGTCGGCCGGATGGACAACACGGCCCTCTCCATCGGGGTCGGGGCCTTGCTCGTCTGCCTGGCAGGGGCCTTCACGGGCCCGCTCGGAATCGTGGTCCTCGGAGCCGCGGCCCTCATCGGCGCCATCCCGGTCCTGGCGGACTCGCGACGCGTCCACCTGATGGGGGTGTTGTTCCTCCCGCTCGCAGTATAATTTGCCACCGCAACGGACTCCCTGGGGCGACGGTCGAAGCTACTACAACCGGAATGTCGGCCCGTCGTCGGTGTCCTGGACCTCCACTCCCAGGGCCGCCAGTCGGTCCCGGATCTTATCGGCCGTCTCGAAATTCCCAGCCTCGCGTTCGGTCTCCCGGACGTCGAGTAGGACCTCGATCAGGTCGGTCGCGATCTCGACCTCACCCCCGGCCGGTTCGTCCCCGAACACGAAGCCGAGGACCTCGCCACCGAACTCGTCGAACGCGTCTATCGCTCGCTTCAACCCGACGTAATCGTAGGTCTCGTGTGCGTCGACGTGCGTGTTGACCGCCCCCGCGATCTCGAGCAGCGCTGCGATCGCCTCCCTGGTGTTGAAATCGTCGTTCATTGCCGCCTCGAAATCCGCTCGCGCGGCGTCGATGGCCTCGCGGAACTCTCCGTCGGTGGCCGTGGCGTACGCCTCGGGACTATCGGCGGCGGATTCGGCACGCCCGTAGGCACGCTCGAGTCGGTCCCACCGTTCCAGCGCCTCGTCGATGGTCTCCTGGGAGTAGGTCTGCCGGCGCCGGTAGGACGTCGAAAGGAGGAACATCCGGACCGGATTGACGCCGAACTCCTCGAGGGCGTTTTTCACCGTGAAGAAGTTCTGGAGGCTGGTGGACATCTTCTCGCCCTCGGTCTCGAGCAAGCTCACGTGGAGCCAGTAGGTCGCGAACGGCTCGCCCGTTGCCGCCTCGCTCTGGGCGATCTCGTTTTCGTGGTGGGGGAAGACCAGGTCCTGCCCGCCGACGTGGACATCGATCGACTCCTCGAGATGGGTCATGCTCATGGCCGAGCACTCGATGTGCCAGCCCGGGCGACCGTCGCCCCACGGCGACTCCCAGGTCTGCCCGGCGGCTTCGGGGGCCTCCGGTGCGTCGGCAGGCCGGTGTTCCGCGATGTCCTCGCTCGTCACGGGACCGGCCTTCCACAGGGCGAAGTCCTGCGGATGTCGCTTCTCCGCGATCTCGTCGTCGGGCCCCTGGGCTTCCATCTCGCCGGGTCGCTGCCCGGAGAGTTCACCGTACGCCGGGAATTCGGTCACGTCGAAGTAGACCGAGCCGTTTGACTCGTAGGCGTACCCCCGATCGATCAGTTCCTGGATGAGCTCGAGGATCTCGGGGATGTGCTCGGAGACTCGCGGATACACGTCCGCCCGTTTGAGATTTAGCCCCCGCATGTCCTCGATGACCGACGAGATGTAATGAAGCGCGACGGCTTCTTCCGTCTCGCCGAGGTCCTCGGTGCCGATCCGGGCGACGATCTTCTCGTTTACGTCCGTGAAGTTCTCGACGTGGCGCACCGAATACCCGAGATGGGAGAGCCACCGGTGCATCACGTCCACGTGCACCCAGGACCGGGCGTGGCCCAGGTGGGCGTCGTCGGAAACCGTCAACCCACAGTAGTAGAGGAGGACGGAATCCGGGTCCTGTGGGTCGAACGGTTCGCGCTCGCCCGTGAGCGAGTTCGTCACGGTCAGCGACATTGGCGGGCCGTACACGGTCCATGGTTTTATAATGCGTCGAATCTGCCCACGTCGGCCACCGTCGACCCCGAATCAGTCGCCTGTGCCCGCCTTTTCCCCCGGTCAGCCGCCGTCGCGTTCCAGACTGCGGAGCGCTGCGGCCCCGTGTCGGCCCGGAACCACCACCAAAACGGAGTTAGCCACGAGCCCCGCCCCGTAAACGGGGATGTCTTGGGTGGCCAACGTCAACAACGCCGACCCCAGATATCGGGGACCGACGTCTCCCACCGCGATGATGGCTGTCGCCTCACCGTCTTCGAAGTCGGGGTGGGTTTCCTGCAGTGACAGCAGCTCCCGGTCGACGCCACGTTCCATCCGCACTCGGACGTCCCCGGCTGGCCGATCGAGAGGTGGGAGTTCCTCGGCGTAGCGCCGCAGCGCCGTCGCGATGGCCTCCACGTCCCCCGATACGTCGAGATATCGGGCCGCTGCAGCGTAATTCACGACCCCCGCCCGCAACGCGTCCCGCAGGAACGGCGACTCGTCGACCGCCGACCGGGTCTCGGCTGCCAGTGAGCCCATGCCTCAGGCCTTCACTCGAGCCAGCAAAAAGGCGCCGGAAGGCGGAGCCCCAGGTGTCTGGTCGCCCCCGCGAACCCGGGCCCTCGTTTACGGGGTCCGACCGGCTCAGGTCTGGACCATGAGATATCCCGCCGCCGCGATGGCCACCAGCAGGGCGAGCGCACCCAACATCACGGCAGCCGTGGGACTGACCAGGACCATCAGCACCACCGCTCCGAGCACCCCGGCCGCGGCGAAGAGGCCCGGGAGGACCATACGGGGGAGCTCCCGGTCCGTCTCTGGCTCCGGAGCGGTGGTAGTGCTGGAAGGCTCGGATTCGGCGGTCGTGGCTTCGTCGCCGCCGTCCGTGGTGTCGACGTCCACCTCGATCTGTTCGGACTCGGCACCGTAGCCCGTCGAGATCTCCAGGACGCCACCCCCCAGGACGCCGTCAGCGACCGTGACCTCGACCTGTTCGATGTCGCCGGCCGAGACGTACCAGTTGGGCTCTTCGAGGGTGGCCACGTTCGCGAGATTATCGTCTATGTGAAGGTGGACGTGGGCCGGCTGGCCGTGGTTCTCCAGGATGATAGAAAAGGACCCGTCGGTGGTGAACTCGGTCGTATCCGTCTCGAGGGTCTTCATGCCGTCCCGGTTCAGGTGGACGTACAGACTGCGCCGCACACGCACACCTACGCGAAGCCGGGGGAAAAAGCTTCAGGCCGTTGCTTCCTCGCGCATGTCGGGTGGCAAGAGGTTCGGGATGCCGTCCTCGATGGGATAAACCTCCCCACACTCCGTACAGGTCAGGGTCCCCTCGATAACGTCGCCGTCCTCCGCTGCTTCGATCTCGAGTTCGAGCTCGGCCTTGTCAAGCGGACAGCAGATGATGTCCATGAGATCTTCCTTCACGCCGATCACCTATCCGAGCGATAGACAGCGAGGGCAAAAAGGTTGCTGGGTGCGGAAGGGGCCTGAGTGTGGACGCGGCAGCTCCTGTCACAACACGGTGGTGCCAGCGAGCTGGGACGATGAGATCGCCAAGAGCAGCAAGCTCGCATGGGGCAGCGTACTCGCCTGGCACGATACGTTCGCCTCCGACACCCTCCTCGCGTGGGGTCGCCCTAGACCTCCTCGAACGGGTTCCGACGGACGATGGCCGCCTCCCGTGCGGGGCCGACGCCGATCGCGATGGCAGGGGCATCGAGTTCCGATTCGATGTATTCGACGTACGTGCGGGCAGCCTCGGGAAGTGCCTCGTAGCCCTCCGCCGCCACTGCCTCCCAGTCGACCTCGGGCCAGCCCACGAAGCTCCGCAGCACCGGCTCGCACTCGCCCCACCGTTCGGTGGTCGCGGGCATCGTGTCGACGGACTCCCCGTCGAGTTCGTACGCGTGGCCGACCTGCACCTCGTCGAGCCCCGCCAGCACGTCGAGGTGGTTGATCGCGATACCGGTGAACCCATTCGCTCGCGCCGCGTGTCTGAGCATCGGCATATCCAGCCACCCCACGCGACGCGGACGACCCGTGACGGTCCCGTACTCCCCGCCCTCCTCGCGGATGTACTCGGCGAGATCACCCTCGAGCTCCGTCGGGAGGGGGCCCGTCCCCACCCGCGAGAGGTACGCCTTGATCACGCCGATAATTTCGCCGCGACCCACTGTCGACGCGCCCAGGCCCGTGCCGGTCGCCGCGTAGCCCGACGTCGGGTTCGAGGAGGTGACGTATGGATAGATCCCGTGGTCGATGTCGAGCGAGGTTCCCTGGGCGCCCTCCAGCATGACGTTCTCGCCTCCGGCCAATCGCTCGGCCAGGAACTCGCCGGCGTTCACTGCCAGGTCCTCGTTCACGATGCGGTCACCGTACGTCCGGAACTCCTCGTAGAGGGCGTCGACGTCGAACTCCTCGCCGGCGGTCCTGCCGTAAACGTCCTCGTAAATGGCCCGCTTCTGTGGAACGACGTACTCGAGGCGCTCGCGGAGGATATCCGGGTCGAGGAGGTCGCCGACGCGGATACCGCGCCTGCCGGACTTGTCCTCGTAGGTCGGGCCGATACCGCGGCCGGTCGTCCCGGCCTCGAGGTCCGAATCGCTCTTTGCTTCCTCCTCGATGCCGTCGAGCACCCGGTGATACGGCATGATCACGTGGGCGCGTTTGGCCACGCGAACGTCGGGCTCGACCCCCCGATCCGCGAGCTGATCGACCTCCTCGAAGAACGTACGGGGATTGACCACGACCCCGTTTCCGAGGAGGCCGATCTTCCCCCGAATCGCCCCGCTCGGTACGAGGGAGAGCTTGTACTCCTCCCCACCCTCGACGACGGTGTGCCCGGCGTTGTCCCCGCCCTGGTATCGGGCGACCACGTCGGCGTCCGCACCGAGCAGATCCACGACGCCGCCCTTCCCCTCGTCGCCGAGTTGCGACCCCACGATAGTAACGATCATACCGGGCCGTTTCACGGCGCCTGTGAAACAGATTTCGATACCGCGAACGGACCGCTACGTGGTGTGAAATCAATCACCATGTGAGAATCCCCACAAAGGTTATGAGTACGGCGTGGAAACGTCTCGAACGGCCCATTTTCCGGCAATCCAGAGGGTAACCTTTAAAGGTCGGTATGACAAGTTAACAAATGGCATGATAGATCGCCTTGAGAAAGAAGTCGATATGCTGGAACGCCATCTTCAGGTCCTCAAGATGGTGATCGAGAACGAGCCCATCGGGATCGTCAAGATGTCCAACGAAACCGGCTACCCCCACCACAAGGTGCGGTACTCGCTCCGGGTCCTCGAGGAGGAGAACCTCATCGAGCCGTCGAGCCAGGGGGCTATCACCACGGAGGATACGAGCGAGTTCGTCGAGGAACTCGACGGTAAGATCGACGAGATTATCGGCAAACTCGAGGAGATGAAGATCGACTCGATCCCGGCCGAGGCCGAAGGCTAACGGAGGGAACGAAAGCGGGTATCGCGGCTGGAGCGGGGGTTTTTGGGGACTATCAGCGGTTGCAGAGGGATCGGGTCGCCGAGTGACCGGTACATGGTCGAATACGGCGGCCTCTCCGTGCGCTGGAGCCAGATCGCCGGTCAGAGTTCCGGAACGGTAACGTGGAAGGAGTCCGCGCGGTCTTCCACCAGGCACAGGTGGAAGCCGGACTTGCTCGCGGTCTTGACGTAGCTTCGCTTGTCGCTGCGACTGAACAACCCGCCCGAGGAGGCCGCACCCTCGGCCGTCTCGAGCGCCGCAGGTTCGAAGAAGCTCGCGGTCACGTAGAAGGCGCCCGAGAGCGACGGTTCGGCGTCGCCGACGGCGGTCGCCGACTCTACCAGCGTCCCCATCTCCTCCCCGTGAACGGGGTCCCGCTCGTCGTTCAGCTCCGCCACGGCCAGCGGGTTGCCCATCCGGTCCCGCACGACGACCGCGAAGTCGCCGCCACCCGCTTCCCCGTCCTCCCCGACCGCATCGACCCTCCCATCGAACTCGATGCGGTCGATCTGGGGGATGGCTTCGTAGAGGTCACCCAGGGCCGACCGTTTGCCCGATTCGAGGAGTTCGTACGGGAACCCGCGGACGAGCCAGGACACGAACCGGTACGCGCTGGTCCCTTCGAGGAACGTCTCGAAGTCCTCGCCCTCGACTACGACGTTCTCGGCCTCGAACTGGGTGTGGTGTTCGAGTTTCAGGTTGGCGTTCACCGCTTCGGGGTCTACCTCGCCGCCGGAAAGCGATTCGAGTGTGGGCTTGCCCTTCGAGTCGTAGCGGACGAACAGGTTCGTTCCGGACAGGGCCTCGGCCGGGGAGAGGTCCGTAGCCGACGGGTCGACGGTCGCCTGCTGGTCCTTCGCGCGTTGCAGGGCCGATTCAAGGTTCGAGACCCGCTCCTCCAGGTCGTCTCGCTCGGTCCGCAGTTGGTCGAGTTCAGCGGCCATCTCGTTTCGCTCGGTCTCGACCGATTCCATCGAGGACGCCAGTTCGTCGATCTGGCGCTCTCGTTCTTCGATGGCCGATTGTAGTTCCTCGAGGCGTTCCTCGTCGACGCTCGATCCGGAGGGGGTGGGGTCTGGCTCGGGCTGTTCTCGCCGCCGCGGCCGTCGCTGGGGACGCTGCTCCGTGGGCTCGTCGCGTTCGCCTTCCGTTTCGTCCGGGCTCAGGGCCGGGATCGATCGGGTCTGGCGCCACTCCTCCTCCTCGCGGAACATCGCCTGAAGGTCGTCCTCAGTGGTGCCATCGCTTTCCGCCTCGCCCCCAGTGGCCGATTCCTCGGTGGTCGAGGCAGATGCTGGCTCGGGCTCGGCTGCGCTCTCGGCGCCGGTCTCGTCGCCCAGGTCCCGGCCGGGCTGGCGGG
>Ga0207797_1000256_pt1 | contig 40386 bp, 32 predicted proteins | sample PRCRCaboRojoPR_6_FD_187275 | JGI IMG/M metagenome (GOLD analysis project Ga0207797, IMG submission 187275) | Marine sediment microbial community from Cabo Rojo, Puerto Rico - PR CR 10% Liquid 1 (SPAdes) | ecosystem: Environmental > Aquatic > Marine > Coastal > Sediment | place: Cabo Rojo, Puerto... | reverse complement strand
TCGGCGAGCGTCCCGTCGTCCAGGCGCCGATCCGTAGAGGCAATCTCCCCGGTGACGGGGACGTGCGCGACGAGTCGCCGACTCTCTTTGAACGAGACGGCCTCTGCCGCCGACAGAGAAGAAATCCCTGCGAGGGCCGTCTGCTTTCGGGGATCGGGCACGGCGGTTGCCTCCGACCGGCTGTCGGAGGAGGGGGACTGGCAGGCGAGGAGAAGAATGCCTGCGGCGAGGCAACACAGCGTGCGGAGGAGGGTCACTGGGCGCGCGAGAAGGTGAAAAGAAAGGTCGTTAAAGAGCCGGGGGGTCGAGAGCTCGAAGGCGATTAATGAGCACTTTCGCTTCTGAGGCCCAGGGCGAGTCCGGATGGTCGAGGCTCCGCTCGAACCAGTCCCAGGCTCGTTCGGGCACGTTGAGCATGAGATACCCTTTCCCAATGAAGAAGGCGAGCGCCCCCTTGTCGGAGGCGTCAACGGACGGGAGCATCTCGCGAGCGGGGGAGCGGTCGCCAGACGAGGGTCCCTCGTTCGACCCGTCCGCCAGATCTCTGAATCGCCGATCGTTCCAGTACGCGTGCTCCAACGCGGAAATGCCGGTGGCGACCCGGGCGGGGTCGTATCGAGGAAACAGTCCCAGCGTCGTCTGGCGGGCCTGCTGCAGGTTGAGGAGTCCGGCGCGCACGTCCGCCCCGTACGTGCGCGGAGGGCTGGAAGGCCAGGAGGGACGTTTTCGAGTGGGCGACTGCGTGCCGATGAGAGTCATGACACGAGCGTCAGACGCATCAACAACGTTCAGTGGGAGGGGAGACTCTGTGGTTAGGTCTCCGTTCCAAAAATTCACAAAGAAAAGCCCCAGGAGGCCGATCAGCAGGGCGGCCCACCCCAGCGTTCGACGTCCTGGGTGCAGTCGATGAGCTCTGGACGTTGGGGGACGGTCTGGGGGGCAGAGGTCGTCTCGGTCGTCAGAACGGGGAGACGGACTGGGTCCGTACTGGATCGACTGCCGAAGCCTGTGCAGTTCGCGGTCCGCCCTCCCGAGTTCCTCGAATACGTCCTTGCGGGACATGGCCTGGACCAGCGTAGGGTCTGTGTCCCAAGCGGTTACGTAGTGCTTGGTCCACCCGCGGATTGCCCGCATCAGTGACGACGTGCGGTCGTTCTCAGGGTCGCCAACGTTTGGGCGCCCATTCTCCTTGTCCATAAAATCTGGGGGCGAAATCTGGGGCTGTCGCGGTCGGAACCGAGTCCTCGCGTCCTCCTCCGACCCGTGTCCGGGGCGGTCGGGGATCAGTAGAATATGCTCACCATCCTCCCCTTTTTGCCGCTGTGGTCGTCGGGGGGCGCTGCGGCGGACCGCCGAACCTGATCGAATCATCGTTCCGAACGGAGAGGCGTCCTGCGGAGAAGGACACTTTCTTTTCGTCGGGCGGCAAATTTTCGGGATTGGTGAGCAGATACTGATGCTGGGCGTCTCGACGATGGCGGGGATCCCTCCGTCTCCGGGACGAGCCCCAGTATGCTTTTCCCCGTGGGTCCTTTCTTCATCTCAGGCCACTCGGACCATGCATCGACTCAGTCGGATCCTTCGGAATGCATTTCTGATTGCAGTCCTCGTTGGACTGTGGGCGCCGCTGGGGGGATATGCGCAAACGCAGCGCGCCCTTCTCATCGGGATCGACACGTACGCGTCTGACGACGGCACGAGCCGCGGTTCGACCCGAGGGTGGACCAACCTCGACGGGGCCGTCAACGACGCCCGGACCATGCAGGCACTCCTGGTCTCCCGGTTTGGCTTCGAGGAAGACAATACGACGCTGCTACTCAACCGGGACGCCACTCGGGAGGGCATTCTCGCTGCCGTCCGGACGCATCTCATCGAGCAGGCTGAGGCCGGCGACGAGGTGGTCTTTTTCTACGCTGGTCACGGATCACAGGTCAAAAATACGGCCTCCACCGAGGCCGACCGGATGGACGAGACCATCGTTCCGTCCGACGCGCACCTCGGGGTGCAGGATGTTCGGGACAAGGAGATGCGGCAGCTCTTCGGGGAGCTCTTGGACCGTGGGGTCGAGCTCACGCTCATCTACGACAGCTGCCACAGCGGCTCGGTGACACGCGGCGTTGCCCCGGGCAAGACCCGGGCCCTCAAGCCCAATCCGGAGCCGATCCACGCGCCGGGGCCGGCCCTCCCGCCCCCGCAGGAGCGGGAGGGCGTACTCGTGCTGTCGGCGGCCCAGGACAGCGAGAAGGCGAAGGAGGTAAAGGATGATGAGGGAACCTCGCACGGCGCCTTCACCTGGGCGCTGACGCGGACCCTGCGCACGATGCCACTCGATCTGCCGGCGGACCTCATGTTTCAGCGGGTTCGGGCCTTGATGCGGGCCCACGGATTCTCACAGGAGCCGGTGATTGAAGGGCGGCCCTCGCGACGCGACCGGGCCTTGTTCGCCGGAGCGGGGACGGGCACGTACGGCGGCACCCGGGTCGCTGCCCTCGGCAACATTGTGGCGGGGGCGGTGGACCTGCAAGGGGGGCGGGCGCTGGGGCTGGTGCCCGGGACCGAGCTCCGTAAGCTGTATGCGGAGGGACAGGCCCCGGCAGATAGCAACCAGCACGTTCGTGTGCGGATTGTGAGCGTTCGTGGGCTGGCCCGGTCGGAGGCGACCGTCATTCAGGGCGATCCCTCCACCATCCACGGGGGAGATTTTTTCCTCGTGGACCGATGGGTCGCTTCGGGGGGGACGCCGCTGCGGGTGTGGCTTCCCCCTGCACTGGATCCCGCTGTCATGGCGCGGACCCAGTCCGTGTTCGCCGCGCTCCGCCGGAATCAGAACTGGACGTGGGTCACCGATCCCACGCAGACGCCCCCGACCCACGCCGTCCTGTGGTCGGGGACGGAATGGACGCTGACACGGCCGGACGGATCCACGACCTCGATCGGGACGACGCTCAGTGCGGAGAGGGTGGCCCAGGCCCTCGGGGAGGTCCGCAAGCCGGTCGTTCTTTTCGCGTCGCTTCCTCCCACGTCGGCCATTGCACAGACGCTCAACACAAAGTTGAGCGCACTCGATCGTCCCGTGGCCCGGGCCCAGAGTCTCGAAGACGCACACTACGTGCTTGGCGGAACGGTGCAGCGGGGCCGCCCCGCGTACTACTGGTTCTACCGTCCCGCCACGGAGGGCGTTACGTCGGCCGTGCCGCCGCGCATCACGCGAGCCGTGGAAGCTACCAACGTGGATCGTGTCGGCGCCGTCCTGGCCGACTTCGTGTACCGGATCGATCGGAGCTGGGGCTGGCTCCAGCTGGAGTCTCCCCCGGACGCCCCCCACTTCCCCTACGCACTGGCAGGGTTCGAGGAGACCCAAACGGGCACCTTCGTCGCGCCGACGGACACCCTCCACTGGCGCGCCCACTATCGCGTCGTGCTGGAGGCCAGCCCCGACGCGCTTCGGTCCGCCCAGCGCTCCTTCGACGCCGGGCTCGTAAAGCGGTACTTCTACATCTTCGCGATTGATATCGAGGGCAACGGAACGCTGCTGTACGGGACGGGCAACAGCGAGAACACCGTCAACTTCGTCGACGACATTCCGGATCCGGAACGGATCGTGCTGCCCCGTTCCGGCAAGAGCCTGTTCCAGAGCTGGCCGACCCGCCAGGGAGAACTGGAGCGCGAAGTCGACACGTTCGTCCTCCTGACGACCTCCGAGCCCCTGTCCGACCCGACGATCCTCAACTTTACAGGGGTCCGTTCGCGGGGAGAACGAGCGGGCGTCCAGTCGCCCTTCGAGCGCGCTCTCTTCTCGATCGCGCACGGCACGCGCGGAACCACGCCCGCCGTGCCCAGCGCGTGGTCCATTCAGCGAGTGCCGATGGTGAGCACGCGCCCACACTAATCTCAAAACGCGTACGGCGAATAATGTCCTGGTCCCCTTGGAGTCCCCGATTTCCGATCGTGCTGTGGCTGGCGATGCTACTGTGTGTCTCCGTCGGGCACGCCCAGCACCGCGGCGTCCGGGGCGTGAAGGCGACCGTACAGACAGAGTCCGGGGAAGGGCGTGTTGCCCTCGTGATTGGCAACGCCGAGTACACGTCGATCACGCCCCTGCAAAACCCCGTTCACGACGCCGTGGACATGGGGGACGTGCTCGGGCGCCTCGGATTCGACGTCATCAGCCGGGTGGACCAATCCAATGCGGAGTTGGACGACGCCGTCCGGGTCTTCGCAGAGAAAGCAGAAGGGGCCGAGGTGGCCCTTCTGTTTTACGCGGGCCACGGAGTGGAGGTGAACGGAGAAAATTATCTCGTCCCCGTGGACGTTGGTCACTTCGACGACGGAGACTTTCGCATCGATGAGGAGGCGGTGCCCCTGGAACGAGCCCTGCGCGCATTGAAGCGGGCCGCCACGCAGGTCATCGTTCTCGACGCGTGCCGAAGCAATCCCTTTCCCGAGGGCGTCGCGGGCGGCGGGTCGGGAGGCGGCTGGGCCATTCCGTCGGGGGACATGATGGGCGGCACCCTCGTGGTGTACGGGACGGCTCCAGGATCGGTCGCCAGCGACAACGTGCAGGGCCGCAACGGGCTCTTCACCGAGGCGCTCCTGGCCGAGCTGAACCGGCCCGGGCTGGAAGCCGCGGAGATGATGCGCCGGGTCACCCGTCGCGTCCGAGAAGCCAGTCGATACACACAGAGCCCGTGGATCTCGGCATCCTACGTTCTCCCGTTCTACTTCACCGAGCCCGCTGCGGGAAGCGAGCCCGACAATCCCATTACGTCTGCGTCGGCGGGCGAGGTCGAGAGGTGGGCCCGCGACGGCCGCTCCCACTACAAGCGCACGGACTATGCGGCGGCCCTCCCCCTGCTCCGAAAAGCGGCCCGGGCGGGCCACATGGACTCTCAGTACTATCTGGCGACCATGTATCTCTCCGGCCGAGGCGTCTCGGAAGCCCCGCGTCAAGCCGCCGACTGGTTCCAGCTCGCGTCGATGCGCGGTCATGCCAAGGCGCAGTACTTTTTGGGCGGCATGTACAGTGGGGGCTTCGGGGGGCGCCGCCAGGACGACGTACGTGCGGCCGACCTCTACCAGCGCGCCGCGGAGCAGGGCCTGGCAGAAGGGCAGTTCCGGCTCGGCATCGTCTACGAGAGCGGGCGGGGACGATCCAAAGACATTGACGAAGCACGCCGGTGGTACTTCCAGGCGGCCCAGCAGGGGTACGAAAAAGCGCGCAAGGCCCTCGAACGTCGCCGGGACGACGGCGACGAGCGGGCCCAGGCCCTGCTACGTCGACTCCTCTGATCCGCCTCCCACAATCAACATTTTTCCCGTTCCGGGAGGACTGAACCGCAGCCTCATTCCGGAACTGGGTGCACCTGATACCAAATGCCCAAGTTAACTGTGCACTTTACTTCGGGGGATGTTCGGAAAGAAAATGTCGGGAGACGCCCCTCGCGACGTCCATTCCTTTTGAGCAGAACGATCGAGTGCACACCGATCTTCGGTGGTTGGTATAACATCCCCTAATCGTCATGCTTCGCACATACGCGCCGTTCCTTTTGTCGCTGTTGGTGGTCCTGCTTCTCGGCGTTTCCGCCCCGCCGTCGCATCCGCCCGCCCAAACGGACTCTCGATCGATTCGACTGGCGGAAATTCGTTCCGACCTGCGCCTCTTCGAGGATGAGCCGCGATACGACTATGTTGCTGGGGACTTCAAATACTCGGTGATCGGCAATCGCGAATTCGACGAGGTGTTTTACCAGTCTGCTTTGCTTGCCGGTCGGTTCTATCAGATCCAGGAGGCGCGGAGTCGCTACAAGAAGGGGCAGTTCGACCTCGAAACGCCGGAGGACGCCGACTTCTTGACGCTGATGTCCGCGGAAGCGGTGGAATCGCTGCCGACCCTCGTAACGGAGGCCCAGGATCTCTCGGCCAAGATTGCCGCGCTCAATCCTCGGAGCCTCAAGCTGCTGCAGATTCGGCGGGCCCTGCGGGGAGTGAAAACGGCTCGCAAAAACGTCAAGATGGTACTGGGGAGCCGGGATGAGGTCGACAGTATCCTCGACGACTACAAGGCCCTACAGGCCGATCTCGAGACGATTGAGGAGACCGACCAGGAGGGCACATCATGATGCGCTGTTGGGGGAGCACTGTCATTTGGAGACTGCTGGCCGTCCTGTGGATGGGGGGTGCTCTTGTGGGGTGTGCCGGGTCGGCAGACGTTGCCCCGCCGGACACCTCGCCGTCCGAGTTGACGGTGAAGCAGGCGACGGTGGCGGAGCCATACGCGTCCGTGCGGGTGTTTTTTGGAACGAATCGGGCCCGGACCCCTGCCCAGGACGCGATCCGATTCGGCACGAAGCGTGGGGATCTCGTCCTCGGCTCGTGCACGGTCAGTATTCCGCCCCATCACCGCGTTGGGGAGATCGAGCGCCCGTCCATTTGGCGTCTCGAATTTCGAGAAGATCCCGCCCGGCACGTGACCCTGTTGAGCCTGGGACTGCTGTCCGAGCAGGACTTTGTGCACCGGGTGATGGCCCGGGCGAGGACGAGCCGAAAGGAGGCGCTCGTGTTCGTGCACGGATACAACGTGAGCTTCGAAGAGGCCGCTCGTCGAGCCGGGCAACTCAAATACGACCTCTCGTTTCCCGGTCCGGTTCTCTTTTTCAGCTGGCCCTCCCGGGGCATCCCGGTCGGTTACGCCCACGATGAGGACAACATCGAATGGAGTGTGCCGGACCTCATTTCCTTCTTGCACCTCCTGACGGGCCGGTCCGATCTGGAGCGCGTCTATTTTGTGGCGCACAGTATGGGATCGCGGGGGGCCGTTCGTGCCCTTTCAGAACTGAAGGAGGTTCATGGGCTGGCGGAGCGCCAAAAAATCAGCGAACTGATTCTCGCCGCCCCCGACATCGATGCGGACGTGTTCGTCGAACAGCTTCTGCCCCGCCTGGCGGCGCCCCGCACTCGCATCACCATTTACGCTTCGACCCAGGACAATGCCCTGTCGATTTCGCGGTTCTTCAACGGCAACGAGCGCCTCGGGGCCCGAGTTCTGGACTTGGAGAACGTGGACTTCGTCGACGTGAGTGGGGCCGTGGGGCACTCGTATTTCGCGGACAGCGGTCGCGTGATCGAGGACCTGTACCGCCTGTTGATGGAAGGGCTGAGCGCAAGCGAGCGTTCACTCGAGGCCGTCCGCCTCTCGGCCCGGAAGATGTACTATCGCCTCCGTGCGCCCTGATGCCGCGTCGGCTGTAGGGTGTCTCCGCTCCACTAAACGAATGCCTGCTCAACGATGACGTCCCTCCGCACCCGATCAAGTACTGTCATGAACCTCTCCTCCCTTCGATGGGCTCTCGTGGTTGCCGGATTGCTTCTCGCCGGCGGGGCGGAGGCGTGGGCACAGTCCCCTGTGGCCCGCCTTGTCCACGCGGAGGGAGAGGTCAAAATTTACAGTGCTGATCGGACACAGCCCGTGCCCGCGTCGAAAGCGACGACGCTCTACGTGGGAGATGAGGTGCAGACGGGTCCGGACGGGCGGGCCGTCGTCATCTACGACACCCCACCTGTGCAGCAGGTCGCCCACGGCGCCCGCCTGGAAATTACGTCCTCCCCCTCCGGGGCACCTCCCCAGGCCGTCTCGTCGGCTTCGACGACCCTGTGGGGATCGCTGTGGCGCACAGTCACTCGCCTGGCCGGGGGAGGGGTGGAGGTGCCCGCTCTGCCACGACAGGGTGGGGTGCGGGGGCAGGAGGACGACCGGACAACCGCCCCGGCTCTCCTTCTCCCGGAAATGAGCCCACTCGCAGAGCGGCGTCCCACCTTCGCGTGGCAGCCCTCGGCCCGCAGCGATACGGCTGTGCACTACGAGATTCTCGTCGTGGTGGACCCCGAGCCGGGGCGCTGCTGGAGGGGCGGCGAGGTGCTCTGGGACACCACCGTCCAGGATACGATCCGCACGTACCCGGGGGACGCGCCGGCCCTCACACCCGGAACGACGTACCGCGTGGAGGTGTGGGCGTCCGACAGGGGAGGGGACTATGCCTGCCTGGAGGTAATCAGTGAAGAAGAGCGATCCCGTCTCCGGCAGGACCGGGACCTGCTGATCCAAAACACGTCCACGCTCGATGCGGACACCCAGAATGCCTTCTGGGCCGCCGTGCTCATCGAGCGGGGCTACTACGGCGACGCTCTGACGACCCTGACCGACGTGCTTGGGACGAGGCCCGACCACGCCTCAGGGCAGGAGTTGTGGACTGCCCTTCTTCGGCGGGCAGCACCGTGACGCCCGGTCCCCTTCGGTCATCTATTCTCCTAACGGTCGTTGTGATGTCAGACAGTTCCGCGTCGTCCTCTCCAATGGGGCTTGCAGGCCGCTTTGGCATCTTCCGGGGCGCCGTAACGCTCCTCGGCGTCATCCTCGGCATTCTCATCCTCCCCACGAGCACCATCGACCGCTGGCTCCTCGACGAGCGGTTTCTCTGGCGCTCGGAAGTGCCTCCAGTAGACACCAACCTCGTCGTGGTGGCCCTGGATCAGAAGTACGGCGAGCGCTACAACTTCCCCGAGATTACCCCGCGGGATTATCTCGACAGTCTTATTACTGTGCTAAGGAAAGAGGGGGCACGCGCCATTGCGCTGGACGTGATCATTAGCACGTGCGACACCACGAAGGCGTTTCGGGCATTCACAGAGGCGGTGAAGCGCGCCCCGCCGGTGATTCTGCCCAGCTCCTTGGAGGCCTACGGGCTTCGCAGTAGGCGGAGCCCGCCAGAATATGAGCTCGTCCTTGAACCCCCCTCGTGCCTCCGTCCGGTGTCGAGAAGCGGGTACATTACCTTCTTCGAGGGGCCTCGGCCGGAAATGAAGGTGGTGACCCGACTTACGGAGCACACGTTCAGGATAGGAGGGGCTTCTATCGTGCCCTCCTTCGCGCTCGAAGCCGTTGCGGCATTCTACGCCGCGGGACATTCTCCGGATTCTACAGGGACGGGCCCCGAGTCTCATGCAGATTCAGAGGACCATCTGGCTACTCTGCTTGCCACGGTAGGCTATCCGGGGACACAATCGGATCGCGCCAATGGGATCGCGCCCGGACAGCGGGCCCGACGAATCAACTACGTGGGTCCCGTCGGGCCCGGGTTCGGAATTCAGTACATCTCCAGCGAAGATCTGCTACGAGCCGGCATTCTGGGCCCGAATGTGTTTCGGGACAAGCTTGTGCTGATCGGAGCCATGCACACAGGCACGTCGGACGTGCACGACACCCCCTGGGGACCAATGCATGGGGTGGAGCTCCACGCCAACATCATCAATAGCCTGCTTGGGAACACGTACCTTCGGGCCTGGGACGGCCCCTCGTACGAGGGCTTACTGGGACTGATGGCGTTTCTCATCGTACTGGTTTCCCTCGGGGCCTACCTGTACGTGCCCCCGTTCTGGAAATCCATCGCGCTATCCCTCGTGGTCCTACTCTCATTTCCGGCGATCCTGTTTGGGATGTCCTTTGCGCTTTTCGACCGGCCGGAGGGACTGATTTTTCCGATGGGGCTGCCGCTCAAGGTGTGGTTGGTTTCCGCCCTCGTCGGCTTCGCGCTCATCACCGCAAAGGAACGCGCGGCAGAGGAGGAGTCTGTGGAGGACACCGTTCAGGGTCCGTTGCAACCCCACGCGGCTGTACATCCGGCGTCCGGCGGCGGTGATTCTGGTTCTGCTCCCGTGGGGTCAGGGACTGCCGCGGCCCCGAGTCGCAGATGGACGTACGTTTTTCTCGGATTCCTAGGGGGTGTTCTTCTCGCGGTCCTGCGGCCTCGGGGCAAGAAACGAAAGGGACGGTTAGACTGAGCGGCCCCGCAAACAAAAAAGGGCGCGGCGGACGGCCGCGCCCTTCAGACTCTGAATGGAACGACGGATTTACATGCTTCCGTCGGCGCTCTCTTCCTGCGGCGGAAGTAGGACGCTGTCGATGACGTGGATGACGCCGTTCGACGCCTCAATGTCGGCCTGCACGACGGTCGCCGTGTTCTGGCCCATCAGCTTCACCGTGCCGTCGTTGACCTGGAACTGAACGGACCGGCCCTCAAGGGTCGGGGCGGCGTCCATGCCCGTGACGTCCGACGCCATGGCCTTGCCACTTACGACGTGGTACTTCAGGATGGCCTGGAGTTGCGACTTGTTCTCCGGCTGGAGAAGGGACTCAAGCTGGCCGTCCGGCAGGGCCGCGAAGGCGTCGTCCGTGGGAGCAAAGACGGTGAAGGGACCCTCTCCGCGCAGGGCTTCCACGAGGTCCGCGGCCTGCAGGGCCTGGACGAGAGTCTCGAAGTTATCGGCCTGCACGGCCGTGTCTACAATGTCGGGCTGCTCGTCCGCCATCTCGTCGTTCTGGGCGGTCACCGGACCGACCGTCAGCAGAAAGAGCGCAGTGACGGCGAGGGCGGTGCGATAGAGAGTGTTGTACATAACGTTCTACAGAGAATAGTGAAGGGGGAAAAGACCACCTTACCAACTCCGCTCCCCCGAACGTTATTTCTAACCCTTCCACGAATCGACGCCATCGTTACAGGTTCGGGTCACCCCTTACAGGTTCGTTGCATCCTCGACGGGGGGCGAAGAAGACTTAGAGTCAATTCTCCGATTCCGGGGTCTGTGATCGGTATTCACCGGATGTACGCGGGGCACCCTTCACGCCGCCGAACACTGGTTTCGACGGTGCGTTGCACCATACCGATTAGCGCTTCTCGCAACCCCTTTTGCAACAGACTCAGATAGCGTCGTGGCACAAGCGAATGAAGGAGACGAGGTCCAAGTCCACTACACCGGAAAGTTGGAGGACGGGACCATTTTTGATTCCTCGGAGGATGGGGAGCCCCTCAGCTTCACCATCGGTGAGAATCGGGTCATTCCGGGCTTCGAGGAGGCCGTGACGGGCATGGAGCCGGGCGACACGAAGACGGCCGAGGTGGAGCCGGAGCAGGCGTACGGCGAGCACCGCGAGGACATGGTCATGGAGATGGAGCGCGACCAGATTCCGGGCGAGGTTGATCCGGAGGTCGGGCAGCAGCTCCAGCTGCGCCTCGAAAATGGTCAGACTGTGCCGGTCCTCATTACGGCCCTCGGCGAAGACACGGTCACCATCGACGCCAACCATCCGCTGGCGGGGCGCAAGCTCATCTTCGACATCGAGGTCGTCGACGTGGCGGAAGGCAGCGGCTCGCCCGGAGGCGGCGGTGCAGGCGACGGGGATGGCAACATCGTCACGCCGTAGCGTCGCGTGAGTGGTTCCGGATCCAGGAATCACTTCATTTGAGCAGTCCCTCTGCCCCTGCATGGCACCTCTGTGCAGGGGCATTGCTATGCGCGGCCGGTTCGGTGGACGCGGTGGCTGACCGTTGCACGACAGGGCTTCGTTGCCTACCTTACGTCGATGCGCCCGCGGGGACGCGTCGACCCCTCACACCCGTTTCTGAACAACCTGAATCCTCGTCTGGTCATGCCTGCTCCCGAGACCGCCACGCCCGTTGATCGCAGTCAGCGTCTCTACAACTTCTCCGCCGGTCCCGCCACCCTCCCCGAAGAGGTGCTGGTGGAGGCCAAAGACGAGCTCCCGGTGTACGACCACACCGGGGCGTCGGTGATGGAGATTAGCCACCGCTCCCCGGCCTACGACAAGATCGAGGAGTCGGCCCGCGAGCACCTGCGCGCCCTGCTCGATCTGGACGACGACTGGCACATTCTCTTCCTGCAGGGTGGGGCCTCGATGCAGTTCTATCAGGTGCCCCTCAACTTCCTCCCCGAGGACGGCGTGGCCGACTACGTGATTACGGGGCGCTGGGGCACGAAGGCGATCAAGGAAGCGCGCCGTGTTGGCGACGTGAACGTGGCGGCTTCCAGCGAGGCGGACGATTTCTCGTACGTGCCGGACGTGGACCACTGGGATCTGAGCGACAATGCCAGCTACGTCCACATCACGACCAACGAGACGGTCAACGGCAACCAGATGACGGACGACCCGGTGCTCGACGTGCCCGTGGTCACCGACGCGTCGAGCGAGTTCCTGAGCCGGCCCATGGACCTGGAGGGATACGGGCTCGTCTATGCGGGTGCCCAAAAGAACATCGGTCCGGCGGGCGTGACGGTGGTGCTGGTGCACGACGACTTCCTGGAGCGAAAGAAGGACCCGCTGCCCACAATGCTGGACTACGGGACCCACGTGGAGCGTCGCTTCAACACGCCGCCCGTCTTCCCGATCTACATGGTCGAAAAGGTCGGCCGGTGGCTTCGCAATCAGGGCGGCCTCGACGCCATCCACGCCGTCAACAAGCGGAAGGCGCGCAAACTCTACGACAAGATCGACGATACGGAGTTCTACCGGGGCACGGTACAGTCGGGCTCGCGCTCGATGATGAACGTCACGTTCCGTCTCCACGACCCGGATCTGGAACCGGTCTTCCTGAAAGAGGCCGAACAGCACGGCCTGCTCAGTCTGAAGGGGCACCGCACGGTGGGGGGCATTCGTGCCTCGATCTACAATGCGATGCCGGAGGAGGGCGTCGACACGCTCGTGGAGTTCATGAACGAATTTGAACGCTCACATGGATGAGGGGGGTTGGGCGTTTTGGGTTGAGGGTTTTGGGTTTGAGGGGGCTGGGAGGGTGGGGGTGGTGAATGCAATTTCTTTTGGACAGTCTCGACGGCACGATGGCTCTATCGATTGGTGTCCCGCGCGAAACGGAAGCCGGGGAGGCCCGCGTGGCGCTGGTTCCCGACGTGGCCGACCGCCTGCTGGCGACGGTGGATGGCCTGGAGGTGCGAGTTGAAGAAGGAGCGGGCAACGGCGCGTATCACACCGATGCGGACTACGAAGCGGCGGGGTGCTCGGTCGTGGATCGAGAACAGGCGTTTGCGGCCGACGTACTCGTGAAAGTCGCGGGGCCGTCCAACGACGAGATCGAATTGCTCGGCGACGGGCAGGTGCTGATCGGGCTGATGGATCCGCTCGGGGCGCCGGAGCGGGCGCAGGCGCTGGCCGAACGGGGCGTCACAACGCTGGCGATGGAGCTGGTGCCCCGCATCTCGCGGGCGCAGAAGCTGGATGCCCTCTCGGCGATGAGCTCGATCGGGGGCTACCGCGCGGCCATCCTCGCCGCCGAGCGGCTGCCCAAGTTCTTTCCGCTCCTCACCACCGCCGCGGGGACGGTGCGTCCGGCGCGCGTGCTGGTGCTGGGGGCCGGCGTGGCGGGCCTTCAGGCCATCGCCACCGCCAAGCGTCTCGGCGCCAAGGTCTTCGGCTACGACATCCGCGAGCCAACCCGTGAGGAGGTGGAGAGCCTCGGGGCGTCATTCGTGGAGTTGGAGGTCGACATCGAGGGGGACCAGGACGAGAGCGGCTACGCGGAGGAGCTGGAGAAGGAGAAGCAGGAGCGCCAGCCCGAGCTTCTGAAGCCGCACATCGCCGAGGCCGACGTGGTCATCTCCACGGCTCTCATCCCCGGTCGGCCCGCCCCGCTGCTCATCAACGAGAACGCCGTGGAGGCCATGGACCCGGGCTCGGTGATCGTGGATCTCGCCGCGCCGAATGGGGGCAACTGCGCGTACACGGAGACGGGCGAGGAGATCGTCGAGCACAACGTGCAGATCCTCGGCCCCACCAACCTGCCCGCCGAGATGCCGGTCCACGCGAGCGAACTCTACGCCAAGACCGTGGTCGCCATGATCGAGGAGGGCCTCGCCGACGGCACCTTTGCCCCGGACTTCGAGGACCAGATCTTTGCGGACTCGTGCCTCACCCGCGACGGCGAGGTCCGAAACGAACGGGTCCGTGGACTCCTGGAGCCGGAAGAGAAGGATGCGTGACGCGTGAAGACGTGATGCGTGAGAACGTGGTACGTGAAGACGTTCGGCCGCGAGCAGTCACGAATCGCGCCTCACGTTTCACGTCCTCTCGTCGATCGGCACCGCCCCGACGATTGGATTTCCCTTTCGACGAACGATTCCTCACCGCCGTAGACGCCATGCTCAACAACCTCATCATCTTCGTCCTCGCCGCCTTCATCGGCACCGAGGTGCTGACGAAAGTGCCCCAGACGCTGCACACCCCCCTCATGTCGGGCGCCAACGCCATCAGCGGCATCACCATCGTCGGCGCGCTCGTGGCGGCGGGCATGACGACCGATCCGTGGTCCACCTGGATCGGGTTCGGCGCGCTCGTGGTAGCCACCATCAACGTCGTCGGCGGCTTCCTCGTCACCGACCGGATGCTGAAGATGTTCGGGAAAAAGAAGAAGGCCTCCCCTGCGTCGGTCGGCGCCCCACAGACGAACGGCACGCCGGAGTGATGTCCGTGATTCGTGATGACGTAATGCGTGACTCCCCACCTCACGCTTATCGCTCAATCCCGACGGTAGTCGGGACGGGCTCCACAACGCTCAACGCGTAACGCCCAACCCAAAACGCTCAACGCCCCATGAAGACCGCGATCATTGACCTCGCTTATCTGCTCTCGGCGGTGCTCTTTATCTTCGGGCTCAAGCGGATGCAGTCGCCCGTCACCGCCCGTACGGGCAACGCGCTGGCGTCGCTCGGCATGCTCGTGGCGGTGGTGGCGACGCTGTTTCTGCAAGAGATCCTGTCGTGGCCCATGATTCTGGGGGGGCTCGCACTGGGCGGGCTCATCGGCGTGGTGCTGGCCCGGACCGTGGAGATGACGGCGATGCCGGAACTGGTGGCCGTCTTTAACGGCTTCGGCGGGCTCGCGTCCGCACTCGTCTCGGGGGCCGAGCTGTCACAGTACGTGGGCGGGGACATCTATGGGTTCGGCATCGTCTCGGCGGTCACGATCGCGCTGTCCATCCTGATTGGTACGGTCACCTTCTCGGGGAGCGTGGTCGCGAACGGCAAGCTGAGCGGCTGGATTACGGGCAATCCGATCTCGTTTCCGGGCCTGCGGGTGCTGACGGGGCTGCTCTTGATCGGCGCGGGTGTGGCGTTCGGGGTGATGGTGGCCTACGCCGAGGGCTTCCCCACAATCGTCCGGCCCATGATCCAGGCGGCCCTCGGGCTCGGCGCCGCGGCCTTTCTGCTCGGCATCCTGCTGGTCATTCCCATCGGCGGGGCCGATATGCCGGTGGTCGTGTCGCTCCTCAACTCGTACTCGGGCTTGGCCGCGGCCACCACCGGCTTCGTGCTTGACAACACGGCCCTCATTGTGAGCGGCACGCTGGTAGGCGCGGCGGGCATGATCCTGACGGTCCTCATGTGCGAGGCCATGAACCGCTCGCTCGCGAACGTCATGCTCGGCGGCTTTGGGGGCGGGGACGGCGCGGCGGGTGACCTCGACGTGCCGGAGGGCAAGACGGTCAACGAGACCTCGCCGGAGGACACGGCCATCCTCGCCCGCTACGCCGACAAGGTTGTCATCGCGCCGGGGTACGGGCTCGCCGTGGCGCAGGCGCAGCACGAGGTGCGCGAGCTAGCCGATCTTCTCGAAGAGCAGGGCATCGAGGTAAAGTACGCGATTCACCCTGTGGCGGGCCGCATGCCGGGCCACATGAACGTGCTCCTAGCCGAGGCCAACGTGTCCTACGAGAAGCTCTACGAGCTGGAGGAGATCAACCCCGAGTTCCCGAGCACGGATCTCGTCATCGTCGTGGGCGCCAACGATGTCGTCAATCCCGCCGCCCGCGACGACGAGGGCAGTCCCATCTACGGCATGCCCATCCTCAACGTCGACGAGGCGGATACGGTCGTCATGATCAAGCGCAGTCTCAGCCCCGGCTACTCCGGCGTCCCGAACGAGCTGTTCTACGCGGACAACACGAAGATGCTCTTCAGCGACGCGAAGGAGGCGGTGGCGCAGATCTCCGACGCTGTGAAGGAGATGGAAGAAGCGTGAGGGCGGAGGCGCGTAGGAGCGTGGGAGAATGGGGGAGAGGGAGAGGAGGGGAATCGTCCCTCACGGCTTCTCTGCTCGCTGTCTTTCGTCTCATTACTGCGTTCCTCCTCTTTCGCCTCGTCCCGCTGAGGAGAGACAGTTCTCCGTCCGCTCTTGTTGCTTGTCCCTGCCCGAGAAACACTCAACACAAAATCCCCAACTCTCGACATTCATGATCCAACGACGCACCGTCGGCATCGTCGGCACCGGCAACGTGGGCACCGCGGCCGCCTACGCCATGTTCAACCAAAGCCTGGCCAGCGAAATCCTCCTCCTCGACCAGGACAGCCGTCGAGCAGAGGGGGAGGCCATGGACCTCATGCATGGCCAGCAGCTGGTGGGCGGCATCACGTGCCGGGCGGTCGACTATCCGGCCCTGAGCGAGGCCCAGATCATCGTCCTCTCGGCGGGGGCCAGTCAAAAGTCGCCCGACGAGACGCGGCTCGATCTGCTCCAGCGCAACGCGGACATCTTCCGCGAGATCATCATTCAGCTCGACAAGCACGCCCCGGACGCCATCCTCGTGGTGGCCACGAATCCGGTGGACGTGCTCACGTACATCTCCCAGGAATTGAGCAATCGACCGGGCCGCCGCATCATCGGCACTGGGACGCTGCTGGACACGGCCCGCTTCCGGGCGTTGCTGGGACGCCACTACGGTGTGGATCCCCGCTCGGTACACGCCTACATCTTGGGGGAGCACGGCGACTCGGAGGTGCCGATCTGGAGCAACGCGACGATCGGCGGGCAAAACATTTATGAGCGCACTGTGCTGGGGAAGGAGTGGGAGCCCGAGACGATGCAGTCGATCTTCGAACAGGCGCGCGACGCGGCCTACGAGATCATCGACCGGAAGGGGCACACGGACACGGCCATCGGCGTCGTCATTGCCCGCATCGTACGGGCCGTGCTGGAAGATCAGCAGAACGTGCTGCCGGTGAGCACGCGGCCCGACGGGGCGTACGGCATTGACGACGTGTGCCTGAGCATCCCGTGCGTGGTGGGACTCGAAGGGGTGGAGAAACGTGTGGACCCTGAGCTGAGCGACGAGGAGCAGGAGGCTCTCCAGGCGTCCGCTGAGGCCCTTTATGAAAGCCGCCGCGGCCTGCACGTTGAGCCGTAGTCTCCATTTCTGGTTCTTCGTGCTACTGAAGGAGCGCTCCACGTCGATCTGGCCCAACCTGGAGCACTCTTTCACGTTTAGCAAGATTCCCGGAAGCTTCGCGGCCCGATGAAACGCGCACACGAGCCGCGTCCGTTCATCCCACGCAATTCCCTCGCATAAATCCCCGTCCCCATGACTGCAAATGCCGCCGCACCGAACGCGAGCCCGACCGAGGTGATGGAAAACCTCGATCAGTTTGCGTACTGGATGGATGACTGCATCCGCATTCCCGGTCTCAACGTCCGGGTTGGCCTCGATCCGATCATCGGCCTCGTACCGGGATGGGGAGACGTCGCCGGCGCAGTTATCTCGTGCTACGTTCCCTACCAGGCGTATCGGACCGGGGCCCCGATTTCGCTCATCTTTACGATGCTCACCATCATCGTCGCAGAGGCGGCCGTGGGCAGCATCCCCGTGGCGGGAGACATCGTCGACGCCGTGATCAAGTCAAACAAGGTGAACGTGCAGATGCTAAAGGACCATCTCGGGGTCTAATCCGATCGGGCCCTGTGGCGAGTTTGGAGGTGCAGTTCCTGTCGAGGGAATCGTTTAGGAGGTCGGTAGATCGGGTTTGGTCACGCCCGTGCTGGGGGCCTCGTCGTCGGCAGGCGCGCCGTCTCCCGAAGCGTCCTCGGCGGCGGTCTCCTCCTCGTCCCAGTTCTCAATGGCCTCCAGGACCGTGTCCACGATTTCGTCCTCCGGGATCGTGTCCACGACCTCGCCGTGCTTGAAGAAGTGCGCGCGGCCCCGGCCCAGCGACACGCCGAGGTCGGCCCCCTCCGCCTCCCCGGGCCCGTTCACCGCGCAGCCCATGAGGGCCACGTCCAGGTTCTTGTCGAAGTTCTTCTCGGCCACGGCTTCTTCCACATCCTCGACGATGGAGAAGAGGTCCCCCACGAGCCGTCCGCAGGTGGGGCACGCGATGATGTTGACGCCGGGCCGCCCGATCCCCAGCGACTTCAGGATCCGGTGACCCACCTTCACTTCCTCCACCGGGTCGGCGGCCAGTGAGACGCGAATCGTGTCGCCGATGCCGTCGGCCAACAGCGACCCGATCCCAATGGAGCTCTTAACGGTGCCAGTGTCGAGCGAGCCGCTCTCCGTTACGCCCAGGTGCAGCGGGTAGTCCGTCTCTTCGGCCACCTTGCGGTAGGCCTGGATCATCATGTAGGGGTCGGAGTGCTTCACCGAGATGACGATGTTCTCGAAGTCGTTGCGGGTGCACACCTCCACGTGGCGCATCGCGCTTTCGAAGAGTGCCTGCGGCTTGGGATAGCCGTGTTTTTCGAGGATGTCTTCTTCGAGGGAGCCGGAGTTGACGCCGATGCGGATGGGAATGCTCGCATCCTTGGCGGCCTCCAGCACCTCGCGCTCCCACTCGCGCTTGCCGATATTGCCGGGATTGATGCGCACCTTGTCGATGCCCGCCTCGATGGCCTTGAGGGCGTACTGGTAGTTGAAGTGGATGTCCGCCACCACGGGCACCGGCGATCCGTCCACAATGTCCGCCAGCGCGTCGGCGTCCTCGGGGCGCGGCACGGCTACCCGCACGATGTCGGCCCCGGCGTCGGCGACCCGTTCGATTTCCTCGAGCGTCGTCTGCACCTCGTGCGTCTTCGAAACGGTCATGGTCTGCACCGAGACCGGCGCGCCACCGCCAATCTGCACGTCACCAACCTGGACAGGACGGGAGGAACGACGAGGGCGATCCATAAGCCAAAGCGGAATGAATGAGGAAGTCTGATCAAGCTATATTTCGTATTGCGTAGTGCGTATCCCGGTGACCATCAGTGTCTTACGCAATACGAAGTACGCACCACGACCCCCCGATACCCTACCGACCCCACCCACTCACCAACCCACCAACTCACTAACTTACCAGCAAACCAGCTCACGACTGACTCGCCTCGTAGAGAATGCGTTTCTCCTCGTCGCTGAGCGAGTCGTAGCCGTTCTCGCTGATCTTGTCGAGGATGCGGTCCACCTCTTCGGTGTGGTCGGAGGACTGGCTCGGGGCTCCGTCAGATCCACCAGTGCGCTGGGTTGGAGACGCATCAGTCGAGCTCGTGGTCTGGAACCAGCCCTTGATGCGGGTGAGCAGTCCGGGCGACGATCGCCGGGACGAGCCGCCGCCGAACAGCGACCCCGCGCCCGAGAATACGCCCAGCTCGCCCTGTTGGCTCTTGGCGTAGAGGAAGCCGGTAAGGGCGCCGCCCCAGTGGGCCGCCACGGCCGTGTTGCCGCCCGGCGACAGCGCCATGAGCGAATCGATAATGAGAAAGCCGACCACGACCCAGAGCAGCGGCACGATCCCGAAGAAGAGCAGTCGGATTTGCTTGTAGGGATACAGAATCGCCACCGTCGTCAGCACGCCGAGCACCGAGGCCGAAGCGCCCAGCACCGGAATGCTCTGCCCGGCGACTTCCCCCCCTGCGATGCTCGGCACAAACGGGCTGAGCATGAGGCAAATGAGCGCACCTCCCACCGCCGTCGTCAGGTACACAGTCCAGAACTGTTGCGATCCGTGCATCCGTTCAAACTCCCGTCCCACCCAGAACAGTAGTAGCATGTTGACCCCAATATGGAGCAGCCCAGCGTGCATAAAGCTGTAGGTCACGAGCTGCCACGGCTCCAGCAGGATGTCCGGGAAGACCGGGTGCAGGGCAAAGTGCGCCTGGATGAACTGAAGCCCCGGGCGCCACAGATTCAGAAGCTGCATGCCCACCCACACCACCACGTTGACCGTGATGATGGTGCGCAGCGCGGGCGGCTGCTGATAGTACCACGTTTTGAAGTCGTTCACGGTCGAAAGCTGGGCTGGTGAACCCCATCAGAAACAGAGGGGAGGCGGGACGACACTGCTCCAGGCGCCCCACCCAAAATACGCGGGCTTATACCGTGCACCGGAGGCAAGGTTTGCTTAGGCAGTACCTTCGTTCTCCTACTTTTCGCTAGGTGGTCGATCGTCACATTCCTACGTGTTCGGCTCCGTCGAAGGAGCGTATTGCGTAGTGCGTACTGCGTAAAAATACATTGACGCACAGTCCGAGGACACGCAATACGAAATACGCAATACGACTACCACCGCATCACTCGATCCGGCTCCACCGGGAGCTTGCCCCGCCAATACTGGATGAGCAGGAACCCGACCACCATGCCGCCGAGGTGGGCAAAGTTGGCCACGCCCGCCTGCGTGCCCGTGACCGCCGAGTAGAGCTCCAGCGCGCCGAACCCGATGACGAGCCACTTGGCCTTGATGGGGAACAGAAACCAGATGTAGATCGGCTGATTCGGAAACATCATGCCGAAGGCGAGCAGAATGCCGTACACCCCGCCGGACGCGCCCACTGTCGGAATCGGGCTGCTCACGAAGAGCAGATGGGTGAGGGCCGCGCCGATGACGCACACGAAGTAGAAAAACGCGAAGCGCTGCGATCCCCACCGGTTTTCCACCTGCACCCCAAACATCCACAGGGCGAACATATTGAAAAAAAGGTGGCCAAAACTCCCGTGGAGGAAGCTATACGACACCAGCTGCCACGGCCAGAAGTCGGGCCCGACAGTGCCGGGGGGATAGAGGGGCATCAGGTTGAGCACGCTCGCCAGGATGGACGAGCTGGCCACCGTCTCCGCCGCGAGGAACTGGGCCAGAAAAAACAGGCCGTTGAGAACGAGGAGGTTCTTGATCACCGGCGGCATCACCGAGAATTGGGTGGGCGGCCGGTATTGCGTGCGTCGCGGCATGTGTTGAGGATGTCCTTTGGGAACAGCGGGGCCGCTGGTGGGCTACAGACGGCTCGGTCAGGTCGTACGACTCTCACCACCGACCGTTCGGGGGAGAGCGGCCGGACGGCCCTCCGTTGTCACGATTTTGTCGCTTGGTCTTCTCTCTGTTCGGTCCTGTGGTTCTCTTTGTTTCCGACATGCATTTTGGCCGCGGGTCCCGCTCGTCGGAGCGGGAAAAAGAACAGGCCCTCGTCGAGTGCCTAGAGGCACACGAAGGCGAGGTCGATCACCTCTACCTGCTCGGGGACGTGTTCGACGGGTACATCGAGTACCGCCACCTCGTCCCCAAAGGCTTCGTTCGCTTCCAGGCACTCCTCGCCCGCTGGACCGACCGGGGCATTCCCGTCACGTACCTGCTCGGCAACCACGACCCCTGGCACCAAGATCACTTCTCCGCGGAGCTCGGTGTTACAATCGTCTCGGACTCGACCGAGGCCACCCACTTCGGGCACCGTCTCCACCTCGCCCACGGCGACGCCCTGACGGCTGAGCACCAGTCGCGCACGTGGCTGCGCACTCTGCTTCGCCATCCGGTCTCAACGCGGCTCTATCGGGCCCTACCGGCCGACCTGGGGCTCGGCCTCGCCCGCTGGGTCAGCCGACGGCTCCACGACCGCGACGATGCCGTGCCCGTCGCCGACATCCTCCACGATCGGGCCCAGGCGCTCCTCCACCGCGACGGCCTCGACGGGGTCGTCCTCGCCCACAGCCACGTTCCGGCCCTCCAAAACGGCCCGACCGGCGTGTATGCAAATACCGGAAACTGGTACGAACAGCGGACCTTCGCTCGTTTGGACGAAGACGGGCTGCACCTCCGTCGGTGGAACGGCTCGCGCGCTCAGGACATTGAATCGGTGTCGCTGTAACGGGTGGCCGCCGGCCGCTGAGGAGGGAGCAGTCGCGTTGGTCATCCCTGCGTCGTCGTCATTTCTCACCTGATCGCTGGTCTATGTCTGAATGGTCGTATTCCGACGAGGAGCTCGATGAGTACTTCAGCGACCGGTCGACCCGAGAAGAGGCCCTTTCGGACGAAGGGTCGGGGAAGGGCAGTTCGGGGCGACCCACTACGGGCCTGCGCGGCTTCTTTCATCAGCGGATCGCGGATCCGATGATGGCCCAGGCCGCCGTCGCGCTCTCGGTGATCACCGGAATCCTGGTGATTGGCACCCTCGGCCTCGGGATCTACGTCTGGACGCTGACGGACAACATTCCGTCCACGGAGAGCCTCGAGGATCCCACCATGCAGTTGGCCACGATCGCCTACACGGCCGACGGCAAAGAGTTGGCTCGGTATGCCCGTCAGAACCGCTCCTGGGTGCCCTACGACAGCATCTCGACTCACGCAAAACACGCCCTCATCGCCACAGAGGACCAGCGCTTCTACCACCACTGGGGCGTGGACCCTGTGGGCATCATGGCCGCGGTGGCCGACATTTTGACCGGCGGCTTTCGGGGAGGGTCGACCATCACGCAGCAGCTCGCCCGCAACCTCTACAACGAAGAGGTCGGCTACGCGGTCACCATTGAGCGCAAGCTGAAGGAGATGGTGACAGCCGTGGAACTGGAGCGGCGTTATACGAAGCGGGAGATCCTCGAGATGTACCTGAACACGGTCAGCTTTGGGGGGAACGTGTACGGCATCGAGTCCGCGGCGCACACCTACTTTGGGAAACGGGCCGCTGAGCTGAATCCCCTCCAGGCCGCCACCCTGATTGGGCAATTGCAGGCCACCACATACTACAATCCGGTACGAAACCCGAACAACGCGAAGCAACGCCGGAACGTCGTTCTGCGGCTGATGATGTCGAAGGGGTTCCTCGACTCCTCCTACTACCAGAAGCACGCGGACGAGCCGGTGCAGGCGGACTACCACTCGTCGCGCCTTTCGGCCAGCCTCGCCCCCTATTTCGCCGAGCACGTGCGGAAGACGCTGTCGCGGTGGGCCAACGACGCATCGTACAAAAATCACCCCCTCCACGGCCACGACATCTACGGGGAAGGGCTTCGCGTCTACACGACGCTCGACTCGAAGCTGCAGGCCATGGCCCGGGCGGCGGTCAAGGACAAAATGTCCGCGCTTCAGAAGGTGGTCGGCTACCAGTGGAGCGAGCCCTCGCCGGGGCTGTACAGCACCACGCTCGACGACTATCGCTCGCTGACGCCGGGAGAGGACTACGAGCCCTTTGCCCATTTCTGGGAGTCGAATCCGGAGGTGCTGGATGACTTCATTCGTCAGACGACCCGCTACGACACGCTGCGGGCCCGCGGCATGGGGCCGAAGGCGGCGATTGATCGGCTCCGCGGCAACGAGTCGTTTCTCGACTCACTGAAAACGGCGAGAAGTCGTCTTGGGTCTGGGCTCGTCTCGCTCGATCCCCGCAACGGGCACGTGAAGGTCTGGATTGGGGGGCGCGACTTCCGGACCGAGAAGTACGACAAGGTGGGCATTGCGCGGCGCCAGCCCGGCTCCACCTTTAAGCCCTTCACCTACACCGCCGCCATCGACAACGGCTACTCGCCCTACGACACGCTCCTCGACAGCACCTTCACCTGGGAGGACACGGGGGCCGACACGACCTGGTCGCCGAAGAACTACGACGGGCAGTCGTCCGGCGAGATGCTTACACTGAGCCAGGGCCTCGCCAACTCGAAGAACACAATTACGGCCCGCCTCGCGCTCGACCTCAATCCGAGCACCGTGGCCACATACGCCCGGCGCATGGGGATCCCCGAACGCGACCTTGAAGCCGTGCCGTCCATCGCCCTTGGCACGAGCAGCGTGCGCCTGCTCGACATGGCCGCCGCCTACAGCACCCTGGCCAACGGAGGGCTCTACAACAAGTCCGTGGCGATCACCCGCATCGAGGACCAGTACGGCAACCTGATCTGGGAGGCGTCGCCGAGCCCGAGCGAGGCCCTGTCGCCAGAAACCGCATACACGGTGGTGGACATGATGCGCGGGGTCATCGACTACGGCACCGGCGTGCGCATCCGTACGCAATTTGACCTCGGCGAGTACGACCTCGCGGGCAAAACCGGTACCACCGATCGCGCCGCCGACACGTGGTTTATGCTGATGCATCCCGAGCTGGTGAGCGGTGCGTGGGTCGGCTTTGAGGATCAGCGCCTCACCTTCCGGACAGGCTTCTGGGGCCAGGGCGCCCACAGCGCGCTCTTCCTCGTCGGCGATTACTACCGACGGATCAAGGAGTCGGACGACGTAACGCTCTCGACGAAGACCTCCTTTCCCCTCGTGCAAAGCTACGGCCCGCCGGAGGACACTACAGACGCTGAGGACGGAGGGCGCGTTGGCTGGTAGGAGTCAATGACGAGTTTCGAATTGCGATTTTCGAATGATCGTTCTTCGGGCTCGCCTTTTGGTTAGCGCATCCCCCTCTTTCCATTCGCCCTCCGAAATCCGTAATTCGACACTGTGAAGCTGTTGCACACGGCCGACATCCACCTCGGGTTTAAGACCCATGGCCGGCGCGATCCGGACACCGGATTGAACACGCGGGTGCTGGATGTGCAGGAGTCGCTCGACGCGGTGGTGCAGCGGGCGCTCGACGCGGACGTGGACGTGTTCCTCTTCTGCGGCGACGCCTACCACACCGCCGATCCCACCCCCACCCAGCAGAAGATCTTCGTCCAGTGCCTCCGCCCGCTCGCCGAGGCCGACATTCCCATCGTTCTCATCGTGGGCAACCACGACCATCCTGTCACCTTTGGCCGTGCCTCGTCGCTCGACATCTTCGACCACATCACCGGCGAGGTGTACTGCTACCGCAAGCCCGCCCCCAGCGTCCAGATTATCGACACGAAGAGTGGCCCCCTGCAGCTCATTCCGCTGCCCTGGCCCATCCGGAGTCAGATTCTCACCAAGGACGAGTACCGCACCATGTCGCCGGATGAGCTGCGGCAGTTCATCGAGGAGCACTACGTGACGTACATCCAGCGCCGGGCAGACGAGATTCTGGAGGGCGAGTCCGGCGTCACGGCCGATGGCACCGAGCAAGCTCTGTCGCCGGACGTGCCGACCGTGCTGGCGGGCCACGTGACGGTGCAGGGCGCTGCGCTGGCCGGCTCGGAGCACACCACGACCATTGCGTCGGAGCCCACCTTTACCGTCGGGCAGCTTGCCCAGCGTCCCATCGACTATGTGGCCCTCGGGCACGTCCACAAGCCGCAAGACTGCAACGAGGATCACCATCCGCCGGTCGTCTATTCCGGCAGCATCGAGCGCGTGACGTTCAACGAGGCCGACGAGCGGAAGGGATTTCGGCTGGTGGACATCGATCCCTCCCGCGACCCGATCACCCGCACCACCTTCGTCGAAACGCCGGCCCGTCCCTTCGTCGCCGTGCAGGTGGACGTGCGAGATGTGGACGAGCCAACCGAGCGGATTCTCGACGCAATCGGGGAGCGGGACGTCACCGACGCCATCGTGCGGGTCCGCTATCGGGTGGAGGAAGAGCAGGTGGCCCAGGTCGACCAGGCCCGCATTCGGGAGGCCTTAGAACCCGCCGACACCGTCGCCGCCATCGAGCGCTCGGTGGATCCGGCGGAGCGCAAGCGGCGCACAGTGGTCACCCGCGAGTCGGGGCTCGACGAGGCCGTGCGCCAGTACGTGGGGCAGCACGACGAACTTACCGGCATGGAAGACGAACTTGTAGAGGCGGCTCTGGAGCTCGAGGCTGAACTCAAGGCCGAACGCTCGGGCACAGACTGACTTCCATCGGGGTCATTCCGCCCGAGGCAATCGTACCCAATCTGTAATTGCCGTGCTCGCGTTCGGGCTCGGTTGAATGTTCGCCCACACGCCCCCATCTTATAGAATCCCCTTACTCACTCCGCGCTCCAAGGCGGAGACGTATGTCCCGAACGTTCCTGGGACGTGCGGCCCGTTTCGCAATCAACGCATCAGCAAGCCCGTGGATATCGAAAATCGTACCGTAGTCGTCCCGCGCAAGGAAGACACGACCAAGAAGGAAGAACCCGTCGAGGTGTGGCCCCTGGTCGAGGCGGCGCTCGACAAAGTGGACGCCGACCCAACCACGTATCAGGCGGCCCAGGCGGCCATGGAGGTGAGCGACGGCTGTGCCACCCTGGCCAACTTCCTGATCAGCCAGGCCGAGCAGGTGGAGAAGATGGACTATCGCTTCAAGGTCCCGCTGATCGTGCTCGGGGCCAAGCTCGCCCGTGAGGATGGTGGGTCCACGACCATCTACGATCCCGGAGAGGGCGCCCTCCACTTCGAGACCGACGACCACCACTTTACCTTCGAAGTCCACGAAGACTGGACCGTCGACTGGGAGCAGGTGGCCGACCGCGTGGAAAGCGGCTACAACTGGGACGGGGTCGAGAAGCAGGTTTGGGCCCTGGACTGGCTTATGGCCTATCTGGAGGTCCCTTCGGACGACTATATGGTCGACGACGAGGGGGAGGACGACGACCAGTACTACAGCCGCATCTGACGGTCGTCAGGACCTGAACGGTCCCTCGTCTAATCGGTCGATCCGACCGCTTCGTGTGCTGCTCAGGGGGGAGTACTTCCGAGGGAACACCCCCTCCACATCTGCTCGGTCCGTCGCTGCGTCAGGAAGCAGACGCGAAGAGGGGGACAGTGCGCCGGTGGCATGAGGGCCTCGTGGACGGTCAGGCGGTCGGGGACATGGGGTGGACGCGCACCGCCGAGGACTCGACCGTCGCCCGCGCCTCTCGGGCCGCTTCGGCCGTCTCGAAGATGCCGTACACCGCGCTCCCCGATCCCGAAAGCGACACGTAGGCGGCGGATGTATCTCTGAGGGCGTCCCGAACGGACTTTACGGACGGCTCCGCTGCGGCGACGGGCGCTTCAAAATCGTTGGTAAGTTTCGATTGCCAGCGCGCCAGGTCGTTCGAGCAGACGACGCGCCGCAAATTGGGGCGATCCGCGTCGTTCGGCGTCACCTGCGCGTACGCCCACGGCGTCGAGACCTCAACCGGAGGCGCGGCCACGAGAATGGGGAAGGGCAGGCGATACCCCTCCCCGTCACTAGAAAGCGGCGACAGTGTATCGCCGCGTCCCGTGGCGTAGGCGGCGGGGGTGTCCATCAAGAAAAACGGCACGTCGGCCCCAATTTCGCTTCCGATGTTCCGGAGCTGTTCGGGGGACGGGTCCAGGTCCCAGAGCCGCGACAGGAGACGAAGCGTGGCCGCCGCGTCGCTGGAGCCGCTTCCCAGCCCGGCGCCGTAAGGCACCCGTTTTTCGAGGTGGAGGTCCGCCCCTGCCGCCACGTCAAACGCGTCTCGGAGGCGGTGCGCGGCCTGAAGGCACAGGTTGTCGTCGTCGGTGGGGAGTGCCGGGTCCGAGCAGGCGAGCGAGAGGGTGTCGGCCGGGGCCGCGGTGATCGTGTCGGCCCAGTCGATCTGGTGGAGGACCGTCTCGATGTCGTGGTCCCCGTCCGGGCGCTCGCGGAGGACGTGGAGGCCCAGGTTGATTTTGGCGGGGGCATGCTCAGTGAGGGGCACGTTGGAGCGTGGGGGGAGGGAAGAAAGACCCGCTCAATCGGTCGCGTGGGACGGTTCTCGCTCGATTAGAGCTCCGACGAAGTGGGGGCGGTAACGCGGGCGCCCTGGGACGGGATCGTGGAGGTCCAGGCTTCGGTGGGCACGTCGTGCTGCTCGAAGGCATTCACCATCGCGTTCTGCACACGGGTGGCGTCGTCGGAGCCGTTGCACCATGCGAACACGGTGGGGCCGGCGCCGGAGAGGGAGCAGCCCAGCGCTCCGGTCTCCATTGCCGCGTCCTGCACGTCGTCGAAGCCGGGCACGAGGTCGGCCCGGTGCGGCTCCACGATGAGGTCCCGCAGGGCGCGTCCGATGAGGGCGAGGTCGTTCCGGTAGCAGCCCGCCACGAACGCACCTAGATGGGCCGTCTGTCGCACCGAGTCGGACAGCGGAATCGTGTCGGGGAGGCAGGCGCGGGCGTCCTGCGTAGGAATCGTGCGGTCCGGGTGGACGAGGACGCATCGGATGCGATCGGGCACCGGAATCGGCACGACATCCGGCGGGTCCATGGCACGGGTGAGGACGAGGCCGCCGTACAGGCAGGGCGCGACGTTGTCGGGGTGCAGGTCGCCACTGGCCACGGCCTCGCCGGCCAAGGCGTGCGGCAGTAGATCGTCGTTCGACCAGGCACCTGGGAGCAAGTCCGCCCCGGCCACGACCGCCCCCACGGCGGAGGCCGCCGAGCCCCCGAGGCCTGAACTGAGCGGAATGCCTTTCTCAATCGAGACCTCGAACCCGTCGTCTACACCGGCCGCGTCGCGGAGCGACGAAAGCGCGACGGTGGCCGTGTTCTCGGTCGGCTCCGTGGGGAGGTCCGTAACGCGGCCCGTGATGGCCCCAATCCGCACGACGGGCTCGTCGAGGCGCCGCACCGTCACGCGATCGCCGAGGCCGTCGAGGGCGCTGCCGAGCACGTCGTAGCCCACGGCGACGTTGCCGACCGAGGCGGGGGCAAATACGGATGCCTCATTTTTCATTGTCTGATTTGGTCATTGTCTCATTTTTTTCGGCGGGGGGCAGGGAGTGTGCTCGTATCCCGGGAGCGTTCTATTCTATCCGTGTAGCCGCGTCCCCTCTTCCTCTGCGCCTCGTTCTTTCGCCCGATCGCACACGCTCAGGCAACCCCGCCCACCCGCGGCCTACGACATCAACCGCAGCAAGTCCGTGAACACGCCCGCAGCGGTGACCTGGGGGCCGGCGCCGGGGCCCTGCACGATGAGCGGGTTTTTGTCGTAGCGGTCGGTTTGGAAGCGGACGATGTTGTCGGTGTGGCTGATGCGGGCGAAGGCGTGGTCGAGCGGGTAGCGGCGGAGGCGGACCGAGGCCTCGCCGTCCCGCGTGACGCTGCCCACGAAGCGGAGCACCTTGTCCTCGGCCTGGGCGTCCCGCAGGATCTTGGTCATGGCGGCGTCGTGCTCCGGCAGGTTCTCCAGAAAGGTCTCGACAGAACCGTCCCGGAGCGGTTCGGGCACCAGCCCGTCGACCGCCACCTCGTCCAGCCCGAGGGGCATCCCCATCTCGCGCGCCAGGATGACCACCTTTCGGGCCACGTCCATGCCGGAGAGGTCGTCGCGCGGATCGGGCTCGGTAAACCCTTCCTCCTTGGCCTGGCGCAGGATGGCGGAGAACGGGCGGTCGCCGTGGAACGCATTGAAGAGGTACGACAGCGTACCGGAGAGGATGCCTTCGATCCGGTGCACCTGATCGCCGGTCTCGATGAGGCTGTTGAGCGTCTGCAGGATGGGCAGGCCCGCGCCGACGGTCGTTTCGTAGAGGTAGCGGGGGCCCGGCCCCTGGCTGGCAGCGCGGAGGGCGCGGTAGTCGTCCCACGAGCCGGTGTTGGCCTTCTTGTTGGGGGTGACGACGTGGACGCCCCGGTCGAGCCACTCTTGGTAGCGTTGCGCAACGACCTCACTGGCCGTACAGTCGACGATGACGGTGTGGGGGTGGTATTCGGTCTGCACGTGGTCGACGAACGCGTCGAGGTCCGTCGCCGCGCCGTTGGCCAGGTCGTCGCGCCACGTCGCGAGGTCGAGGCTTTTTTCGGCGCGGAGCATTTTGGTGGACGTGGCAATGCCGCGCACCCGCAGGTCGATGTCCTGCTCCTCGCGGAGCCGCTCGGCCTGGTCGTGGATCTGGTCGAGCAGCGCGGCACCGACGTTGCCGGCCCCGACGACCCCGATCGAGAGAGTCCGGTTCGACAGGTAGAAGCCGGCGTGGGCGGCCCGGAGGGCACGGCGGGCATCGTCCCCGTCCACCACCGCCGAGATGTTGCGCTCCGAGGAGCCCTGCGCGATGGCGCGCACATTGACGCTCGCGTCGCCCAGTGCCCCAAAGAACGTGGCGGCGACGCCGGGAGTGCCGGCCATCTGATCCCCCACCACGGCGAGAATGCTGCAGTTCGGCGTCACGTCCACCTGCCGAATCTGGCCGCGGTCCAGCTCGGCGTAGAAGGCCTGCTCGGCGGCCTCGCGTGCCACTGCGGCCTGCGACTGCGGCACGGCAAAGCAGATGGAGTGCTCGGAGCTGCCCTGCGAGATGAGGATGACCGACACGCCCTCGTTCTCCAACGCATCGAAGAGGCGCCGGGCAATGCCGGGGACGCCGATCATGCCGCTGCCCTCCAGGTTGAGCAGGGCCACGTCGTCGATCGTGGAGAAGCCCTTGACGACGGATACGCCGTCTCCGTCGAGGTGGATGCGGGTGCCGGGCCGCTCGGGGGCGAAGGTGTTGCGGATCGTGATCGGGATCTCGTGCTCGACCGCCGGTGCCAGCGTGCGCGGGTGGATGACGCTGGCCCCGAAGTAGGCCATCTCCATGGCCTCCTCGTAGGAGATCGAATCGAGGCGACGGGCGTCGGGGACGTACTGCGGATCGGCACTCATCACGCCGTCCGTATCGGTCCAGATCGTGAGGCTCTCCGCCCCCAACAACGACGCGAAAATGGCCGCGGAGTGGTCCGAGCCGTTGCGGCCCAGGGTGGTGGGCACCCCGTCGGGCGTCGCTGCGATGAAGCCCGTCGCTACGATCACGTCGGCGTCCGCGTGGTCGGCCCGCCACTTGGCAAACCGCTCGCGGGTCGCCTCCCAGTCCACAACGGGTCCGAGGTCTTCATGGGTGACGACGAGCACCTCACGGGCGTCGCAGACGGCGACGGAGAGGCCCCGGGCGCGGAGCACACCGCCCAGCACCCGGGCCGACCACAACTCGCCGTAGCCGGCCACGAGCTCGCGCGTCGTGTTGGGGGCCGTGCCCATGAGGCGGGTGGCGCGGAGCACGTCGGCCAGGTCGTCCACGTCTTCGTCCAGCGTGCGGAGTACCGAGGCGGCGGCCTCTCCGTCCAGCAGGTTCGTCACGACGGCCCGCTGGTCGTCGCGGAGCGCCTGAAGATGCTCATCGAGGTCATTCTCGCTGCTTGGGGCACGCTCCGCGAGGCCGAGCAGCCGATCGGTGACACCGCTCATTGCGGAGACGACCACCGCCAGGGGCGGTTCGCGGGCGTCGAGCAGGGACGTGACGTGTCGGATGCGGTCCGGATCGGCAAGGCTGGTGCCGCCAAACTTGTGGACCTGCCAGTCGGCGGACGCAGGGGCGGTCGGTTCCATGCAACGGGGAGGAGAGAAAGGACGAACCCGAGTTTAAGAACGGCGGAGAGACGAAGGGTCCCGGAGGGGGACACTGTCTCAGCGCAGAACAAACGAAAGGGGCGGACTACGTCGCGGTTCCGTCCGGGTTCAATTGGGGGACTGCATCCGCGAGGAGGCGATGAAGGCGGGTGCGTGCCGTCTGGAGGCTCTCCGCATCCGTGGACGGGCCGTCGTCCGTCAGGTGTTGCTCGGTGAGAAGAGCGAGGCCCAGCACTCGTACGTCCATGTGGCGCGCCGCAATCACCTCGGGCACCAGGCTCGTGCCCACGGCGTCGGCGCCCAGTCGGCGGGCCATGCGGTGCTCGGCGGCTGTCTCTTCGTGGGGGCCGAGGAGCGCCAGGTAGATGCCCTTCTGTAGCGAAATGCCATCCTCACGCGCCACGTCGCTGATCGTCCGCCGGAGGGCAGGATCGTACGGCTCGGTCATGTCGGGAAAGCGGGGTCCCCAGTCCTCGACGTTCGGCCCCACGAGCGGATTTTGACCCTGAAAGTTGATGTGGTCGGTCAGCAGCATGAGGTCGCCGCGCTGGAACTGGGGCGTCACGCTGCCGGCCGTGGCCGTCAGGAGCAGCGCATCGACCCCGGCCGCGGCGAGCATGCGCACTGGAAAGGTGACCTCGCGCGGCGTGTGGCCGTCGTAGAGGTGCAAGTGTTGGGTCAGTTCAACGACAGAAGTGCCGTCGAGAGCACCAACCGTGAGCGTCCCGTCCGACGCTGGAAAATGTGGGATGTCGGCGTACGGGAGCGTGGTGTCGACCGCCGAGTCGTCCAGGAGGGGATCAACGGCGGTGTCGTGCAGAACACCAACGGTTGGGGATGAGAGCGACGGGAGCGCGGAGGCGGCCTCTTCTACCTGTCGCTGATAGGCAGCGGTGCCGTCGGCAGTGAGGGCGGACGCGTCGGCGGCCGTGGACATACGCGTAGGGGTTTTTCTGTGGGCGAGAGGGCGCACCGGGGCGGCGACGAATGGCCGCACGGGGCTACTCGTCTTCCATGTCGTCGAGGATGTTCCAGATCTTCTCGATCTCCTCCGACGTGGCCTCCTGCTCGTTGGTGCGGGGGCTCTTCTTTTTGGTCTTCGCCTCATCCCGATCCGATTGTGCGGCGCCTTCGGAAGTATCGGAGGCCTCTTGCGCCTCGTCGGCAGGCGGGGCTTCAGGATCGGACGAGGACGGCTCCGCCTCGCGGCTTTCCTCTTCCAGTTCGGTGGCGGAATGACTCTCGTCGGCGCCGTGCCCGCGGGAGGATGAGCGTGCGGTCGGGCCCGCCTTCGCGGCCACGTCGTCCGTAAATACCTCGGAGGGCGGGGGGGCGTGCTCCTCGTCCTCCGCGGCTGTATCGACATCCTCCATTGGCTCGATTTCGGAGAAGGAGGATTCCAAATCCGCGGCGGACTCAGTTTCCGCGTCGGTTTCGTCCAACGTGCCCTCGTCGGAGGTGTCAGGGACTGAGGGCTCGAGGTCCTCGGTGTCCTCCTCCGAGAGCGACGGCTCTGTCGATTCTGTGGCCTCGTCCTCCGAGGCGGGGGCGGAGGAGGTCTCATCGGTATCCGCCGGTGTACGGGCGTTTCGACTGGCCGCGTCCGCCTCGTCGTCGTGTTGGGAGAGGTCGGGGGCCGGCGGGTCCTCCGAAGGGGCGCCAGGGCCGGACGCGCCAACCTCATCCTCGTCGGACGCGGGGACGGGCTCATCGGGCAGCGACGGTTCCGGGGGATTCTCCGAGCTGGGGGCAGACAGCGCGTCTTCCGCCTCGTGGTCCTCCAGAATTTCGAGCTCCGACTGGAGGAAAGCCCGCAGCCGCGCCACCACTTCGGCGTGCCGGTTCCGAAGACGCTGCGTGTCGGTCCTGAGTTGCTCGCGCTCCGACTTCGCTTCGCTCTTGATCTTCTTCGCCTCAGCCTTTGCTTCTTGGAGGGTGGTCTCGGCCTTCCGCTCAATCTCCTGCGCTTCGGCCTTCGCCTCCTGGACGATGTTTTCGGCCTTCTCGCGGGCATTCTGGATCTGCTGCTCTGCGTTCTCGCGCGTCTGGTCGAGGGACTGCTGCAGGGCTTCCTCCACCCGCCGGTAGTGATCGATTTGACTTTCGAGTTCCTCCACCTTCTTCTCCAGGCGGCGATGCTCGTCCTGCAGGTCCTCCCATTGCTCGGCGACCATATCGAGAAAGGCCTCGACCTCCTCGGGATCGTATCCCCGGAAGCCTCGGTCGAACTCTCGCTTTCGAATGTCGAGCGGCGTGAGCTTCATAGCTGTGATCGGTCAAATACTACGGACAATATGCGGTGGGACGTCTCGGTGCCCTCGGGGAGCGGCGACCGGTTCACGGACACCGGTCTCCGGGCGAAGAGCTCGGTGGCGGTGCGTTCAGTTTGCCGTGTACTCACCGAGATGCACCGGCACTGTTTCGGTACTTCTCCTTTCTGAGCGGTGTCGTTCCCGCCCTGCGATATCGTGCGAAACTGCCCTCGGCGCCGACGAGTCCATTACGTGCTTCCGATTCCTACTTCATGCGGCCCTGTTTCCCATGAACACGTTCACGGCTTCGAGCACTCTGGACGCCTCCGCCGATGCGCTCTTTGCGTGGCACGCCCGCCCCGGCGCCTTCGAACGGCTCGTGCCGCCCTGGGCCCCGGTGCGGCTGGAGCGGTTCGAAGGCATTGGCGAGGGCGATCGGGCCGTCCTACGGATCGGGCCCGGGCCGTTGGCACTGCGATGGGTGGCCGAGCACCACGACGTCATTGAGGGCCATCAGTTCTGTGACCGTCAGGTGCAAGGGCCGTTCCAACACTGGGATCATACGCACCGGTTCGAGCCCGCGAATGGGACCTCCGACCGGGCCACGCTGACCGATCGCATCGAGTACGAGCCGCCCGGGGGTGCGCTGGGGCGTCAGGTGGCGCCTTGGCTGGAGGACGAACTCCGCCGTCAATTCACGTACCGCCACCGCGTGACACGCCGGGACCTTGCCCTCCACCGCCGCTACAATCCCGACGACAGGTCCCTGACCATCGCCGTGAGCGGGGCCTCCGGCCTCATCGGCTCGCAACTGGTGTCCTTCCTTACGACGGGCGGGCACACCGTAAAACGGCTCACCCGCTCCGGGCCGACCGGAAGCGACGAGATCCTGTGGGACCCGCGCACAGAGCGGGTCGAAGCAGAAAAGTTGGAGGGGGTCGACGCGGTGGTCCACCTGGCCGGGGAGAACGTGTTTGGGCGGTGGACCCCTGCCAAGCGACAACGCATCTACTCCAGTCGAGCGGACGGTACGCGTTTGCTGGCGGAAGCGCTGGCCGGGCTCGACGATCCGCCCGAGGTACTCGTCTCCTCCTCCGCCGTGGGGTACTACGGCGACCACGGCACCGACCGAATCACCGAGAAGAGCCAGCCCCGCGATGCGGGATTCCTAAGCGAAGTCTGCGAGGCCTGGGAGGCGGCCACGAAGCCCGCCGCGGCCGCTGGCGTCCGCACCGTGCAGATGCGCACCGGCGTCGTTCTGACGCCCGCCGGGGGAGCCCTTCGTCTCATGCTTCCTGCGTTCTGGCTCGGCCTCGGCGGACGCGTCGGAGCGCCCGATCAGTACTTTCCCTGGATCACGCTCGACGACGTGCTCGGCGGCTTCTACCACGCCCTCTGGACCGACGACTTGGAGGGACCGGTCAACCTCACCGCCCCGAATCCGGTGACGATGGGGACCTACACGCAGACCCTGGCCGATGTCCTGCGTCGCCCTGCGTTCCTCACCGTACCGACCTCGCTCGTGCGCACCGTGGGCGGCCAGATGGCGGACGAGATGATCCTGGCCAGCGCCCGCGTGATCCCGAAGCGATTGCAGGAAACCGGATACGACTTCGGGTTTTCGTCACTCCCCGACGGTCTGCGTCACGTGCTGGGCCGCACGAACACGGCGGAATGAGAGGGTACACGCAATCCGACCAGAGATGTCACCGTGACAAGGGATTGCCCCTTCGGGACGGAAGCTCCTCCGGAACCTTCCAACGCTCAGCGCGGAACGTTCGCCGACTGAGGGTTAGACGGGTCCTCCTCTGAAGCACTGACCCCGCGAGACAGGTCGACATTCCGATCCAGAAACGGTGTCACGTTCCGCTCTCCAGCCGGTCGGCGAGCCGATTGGGAAGGGCCTCGGTGTTGCGAATCTTCCGGGCCGCCCCGGCCACGTCGTAGTCGAGCCGGACGTTCTCGTAGTCGAAGGTCTCCGTGTCGAACAGGCCGAAACTTAGCTTCGGGTTGCCGTCGCGCGGCTGGCCCACGCTGCCCACGTTGATGAGGTATCGGTGTCCGGCCTGCACCCGAAAGATGCCCATCGTGTCGGCCATGATGGCGGGGGTGTGGGTGTGGCCGATGAAGCACACATCCGTGTCGAAATGGTCAAACTGGGATTGGGCAGACGGGTACGCCGAGAGCCGTTTCCAGGCCGTGGGATGGTCGGGGGTGGCGTGGACGAGCGTGCAGTTCGCCACGGTGTGGGTGAGCGGCCGGTCGGCGAGGTAGTCGCGCTGGGCCTCTGAGAGCTGCGCACGGTTGTGGCGGGCCGCTTTTTTCCCATCGTCGGGAAGAAATTCCACGTCCGCGTCCCGCGCCACCGCGGCGTCGTGGTTGCCGAGCACGACGGCCTCGCAGCGCTCGCGGACCAGATCGACGCAGACGGACGGATCGGCATTGTAGCCCACCACGTCGCCCAGGCAGTACACCGCGTCGACGTCCGCCTCGTCGATGGCCTCGAACGTGCGTTCGAGCGCTTCGAGGTTCGAGTGAATGTCCGAGATGATGGCCAAGCGCACAGGGGACGTCAGCGTTGAGCGGAGGAGAAGAACTGCGCGGGCCGCTGGTTGGCGGTTTGGATATCCCCAACGACGAGGGCGGGGCGTCGATCCACTCGCGGCGAGTTTGGTCGAGACTTGATTGGCATGTGTGGAGGCGTGGCCGTTTGGACGCGTGGAGGTGGACCGGTTTCGGAAAGTCGGGGCCGCCATCTCGTACTGAAATGGGGAGTGGTGGGATGGAGGAGAGGGAAAAGACGAGAGTCGAGGGTCGAAGATCGGAGACGAGGAAGTGGGCGGGGGGCGTTGCAAGGATCGACCCATGCAGGTTGCTCGTATCGATCCTCATACTCCGTTTCTTGCGGTCTCGGATTGGCTACGACCATGCCTCCGTGCGTCCACGCCTCCAAGCCCTGCCGGGCCAACGAGGTGCAATCTGGGTGCGCACTACGAATCGTTCGCGGATCTTCTCCTCACCACCAGCGCGAATTCCCGTGTCCTCCGACTCGCTCAACGTTGGCGTCGTGCTTGGCGGCGTGGCACCCGAGCACGAGGTGTCTGTCATCTCCGCGCTGCAGGCCGCCGCGGCGCTCGACCGCGACCGGTACACGCCCGTGCCCATCTACGTCGCCAAAGACGGGACGTGGTACACCGGCGAGCCACTGCTAGACGTGGAGCAGTACCGCGACCTCGACGCCCTGCGCGAAGAGGCCACGCCGGTGGCACTCGCGCCCACCCCGCACGGCCACCTCGATCTCGTCGAAGATCGCGAGGCGGGCGCCCTGCAACGCTTCAAGCGCCCCCCGCTCCGCACCCGCATCGACGTGATGCTGCTCGGGCTGCATGGCGGGCCGGGCGAAAACGGCGGCATCCAGGGCCTCTGTGAGACGTTCAACGTGCCCTACACCAGCGCCGGTGTGTTCGGCTCTGCGCTCGGGATGGACAAGGTCATGTCGAAGCGGGTGTGTCGGGAGGCCGGCATCCCCGTCGTCGACTTCGTGGCGTTCCGCGAGGACGAATGGAGCTACCAGGAGGAAGCGGGGCTGGATCGATGCGAGGCTGAGCTCGACTATCCCCTCGTCGTGAAGCCGGCCCGCTGCGGGTCGTCCATCGGCATCCAGCAGGCCGAAATCCGAGAGGAACTCGATGCGGCGATCGAGGATGCCTTCCGGTACGACGACAAGGTGGTCGTGGAGAAGGCCGTGGAGGACCTCCGCGAGATCAATTGCTCGGTGCTGGGCGACCGTCACGACGCCACGCCCAGCGTGCTGGAGGAGCCGGTCGCCTCCGCCGAGGACGAGGTGCTCACCTTCCAGGACAAGTACATGCGGGAGGACGGGGAGAGCGCTAAGGAAGGCGGCGAAGAGGGGGCGAAGAGTGGCGAATCGGCCCCTGAAGGGATGGCCGCGCAGGATCGCATCGTGCCGGCCGAACTTTCCGACGAGCGTACCGCAGAGATCCAGGAGATGGCCGTCCGCATTTTTCACCTCTTCGAGTGCGCAGGCGTCGTCCGCATCGACTTCATGATCGACGCGGCCACCGATCAGCTCTACTTCAATGAAATAAACACCATTCCCGGCTCGTTTTCGTTTTACCTCTGGGAGCCCTCGGGCGTCCCGTTCGACGAGCTGCTGGACCGGTTGGTGACCATCGCCCGGCGCCGCCACCGCGAGCGCAATGGACGGGTTCAAACCTACGACGTCAACCTGCTCGCCGAGAAGAGCCTGCAGGGCTTCAAGGCGGAAGAACCGGCGTGATGCGCCGTTTCGAGCCAGCCCCTCGTTGCTCCTCACTCCCACCCGTAGCGTCATGCGATCTCGCCTTGCCATCTCCATGGTTGCTCTTCTCCTCCTCGGGGGGAGCGTGCAGCTCGGGCAGGGACAGACGCACTCGTCCACCCTTCCGGATCAGACATCGTCGATTCTCGACGACACCTTCGTCCGAACGACGGGCACGACGGGGCTGGACCTCCTTTACGGCATGCAGTTCGAGGAAGCGAAGGCCCGCTTCGACAAGATCGACGAACGATATCCCAACCATCCCGTCGGGCCGTTTTTGAGGGGGCTGAACCTCTGGTGGACCATCATGCTCGACCTCACGGACACCTCCCACGACGAGGCGTTCATCGATCAGATGAACACCGTCATCGAGCGGTGCAATGCGCTGCTGGAGGAGGACCCCGATCACTTCGACGCGGCCCTCTTCAAGGCGGCGGCCCACGGCTTTCTGGCCCGCCTTCACTCCAACCGGTCGCGCTGGTGGAAGACCATCCGCAACGGCCAGAAGGCCATCAACTACGTGCAGAAGATTGAGGAGGTAGCCCCGGAGCGGGGAGACTACCTCTTTGGACCGGGCATGTACGACTACTACGCGGACATTCTGGCGGAGGAGTACACCCTGTCGCAGGCCATCATGTGGCTCCTGCCCGATGGTAACAAGGAGCGAGGCCTCCGGCGGCTCCGCGACGCCGCCACGAACGGACGGTACGTAAAGACCGAGGCGATTTATTTCCTTGCCAAGATCCACTACCTATACGAGGACGACTATCGGGGGAGCCGGAAGTGGACGACGACACTCCGGGAGCGGCACCCGAACAATCCGTTCTTTCACGCCCTGGAGGGACGTGTCTATGCCCGGTGGGGGCGCTGGAACCAGGCCCGGACGGTCTTTCGGTCCGTCCTGGAGCGCTGCGAGGCCGGGGAAGCAGGGTATAACACCCACATGGAGGAAATCGCCCGGCTGTACCTGGCCCGAGATCGACTGTATCAGGATCAGTACCAGGACGCCCTGCGCCACCTGGCGGAGCTGGAGCAGCTGACCAGCCGCGACATCGAGGACACGCGCTATCGGATGCTGGGTTACCTGTACCAGGGCATGGTGTACGACGCGCTCGGAAATCGGAACGTGGCGGTTAATCGCTACCGGAAGGTGCTGGACATGGAGGATGCGGCTGGGGCCCACGACCGCGCCGAGGACTATCTGGACTCTCCGTACGAGGGGTAGACGTTTGGACGGCTGGAGGTGGGGATGTATGGAGGGGACGAGGCGGGGGAATGTCGCGTCTCTGTAAGAAGTGGGCCGTCGCGTCCGTGAAGAACAAACAAACGTCGAGCGCTCGGCGTAGCTACACTCCGTAATCGTTCCAGACTGTCCTTCAGACCCATGCGTTTTCGATATACCGAGTGGGATCCCGTCCGCCACGGCAGCCAGAAGCCGCTCTTCGAGGAGTTGTTCGACCTCTTCCAGGAGCTGCTCGAACACACGGCGGGCGACGCCGAGGAGGCGCTCGACTGGATGCGACAGCTCGACGACCAGTACGACCTCACGGAGGGCTCGGACAAGGACCTCGACGACTTCATCGAGGAGCTGAAGAAGCGGGGCTATCTCGAAGAGGGGGAGGACGGCGAGACGGTCGAGATTACGGCCCGCACCGAGCGGTCGCTCCGGCAGTCGGCCCTGGAGGAGATTTTCAACGACCTACGGAAGGGGGGGATGGGCGACCACCGCACCCCCTACACCGGACAGGGCGACGAGCGGCTGCCCGAGACGAAGGACTGGCAGTTTGGGGACGACCTGTCGAACCTCGACGTCACCGGCACCCTCTCCAACTCGTTCAAGCGCTCCGGGGTGGGGGACGACTGGCACCTCGACGAGGACGACTTTCAGGTCCACAAGACGGACCACCACGCCTCCATGGCGACGGTCCTCATGATCGACCTCTCCCACTCGATGGTGCTCTACGGCGAGGACCGCATCACGCCGGCGCGGCGCGTGGCCATGGGGCTGGCCGAGCTCATCACGAGCAAGTACCCGAAGGACACGCTCGACATCGTCGCCTTCGGCAACGACGCCTGGGAGATCGAGATCGAGGACCTGCCCTACCTCGACGTCGGGCCGTACTACACCAACACGCGGGCCGGGCTGCGGCGGGCGCGCGACATCCTGCACCGCCGCAACAACCGCAACAAACAGATCTTCATGATCACCGACGGGAAGCCCAGCTGCCACATCGAGAACGGGGAGATGTACCGGAACGCCTACGGGCTCGACCAGAAGATCGTGAACAAGGTGCTCGACGAGGGCGTCATCTGCCGGCGCCAGAACATCACCATCACCACGTTCATGATTGCGCGCGACCCCGGGCTGCAGGACTTCGTGCGCAAGCTCACGGAGGTGAACCGGGGCCGGGCCTACTACGCCGAGCTCGACGACCTCGGCTCGTTCCTGTTCGAGGACTACGTGCGCAACCGGCGCAAGCACGTGCAGTAGCGGCGGGGCGGTTCCTCCCCGAAAATCGAGGGAAGACGCCCGGGCCCGCCCGCCGGAGTTGACAGGGACCGGTCGCCATCGCGTCTTTGAGGGCGCGTCATGGCCGCAGACAACTCGCCCGCAGCGGATGCTGGAGCAGTGGTGGACCCTCGCCGTCGACTACCTCACCGGGCCGCAGGCCGCGAACCTCGTGCGGGCCGCCCTCAAGATCGGGGTGGGCCTGCTCCTGGGGCGCCTGGCCGGCAACGGGCTGGCGCGGCTCTTCGGGGGCGAGGAC
>Ga0207797_1000255_pt1 | contig 40581 bp, 37 predicted proteins | sample PRCRCaboRojoPR_6_FD_187275 | JGI IMG/M metagenome (GOLD analysis project Ga0207797, IMG submission 187275) | Marine sediment microbial community from Cabo Rojo, Puerto Rico - PR CR 10% Liquid 1 (SPAdes) | ecosystem: Environmental > Aquatic > Marine > Coastal > Sediment | place: Cabo Rojo, Puerto... | reverse complement strand
GCTCCACTCGGCCTGCGCGTAGGTGCGGCGCGTGGTGAAGAGGATCTGTCCCTCGGGTGTCCAGCCGCCGATAGCATCGCCGGTGGAGTGGTATGTGAGCCGCTCGGGTGTGCTGCCGGCGGCGGTCATCACGTAGAGGTCGTCGTTGCCGTACCGGTCGCTCGTAAAGGCGATGCGACTGCCCTCAGGGCCCCAGCGCGGGTGCCCTTCGTAGGCCTCGTGGATGGTGAGGCGCTCGGGCGTGCCGCCGCCGACCGGGACGGTCCAGAGGTCGCCCTGGTAGGAGAACGCGATGCGGTCCCCGTCCGGGTGGACGGACGGATGGCGCATGAACGGATCGGTGTCCTGGGCGACGGTGGGCGCGACGAAGAGGGTCAGAGCGAGGAGGAAGGGGAGGAGGCGGAGTCGCATGGGGCAGGAAGGGTCATTCAAGATCACGCAGCCTTCTCCTACATGCCCCACGACCTTGAGTTGCGACGTGAGAGGGACTCCGTGTTGCCTCCGTGCCGATTCAGACTCTTCAGGTGCGGTTGATGCGGCACCGTCAACGAAAAAGGGACGCACGGCGCGGGCCATGCGTCCCGGAGGGAGCGTCGGTTTGACAATGCGGGGCGATCAGTTCATCGTTTCGAGGAATTCCTCGTTGTCCTCCGTGCCCCGCATCTTGTCGAGGAGGAACTCCATGGCCTCGATCGGCTCCATGTCGGCCAGGAGCTTGCGCATCACCCACACGCGCTTGAGCATAGGTTTGGGAAGCAGGAGCTCCTCGCGGCGGGTGCCGGAGAGGATGAGGTCGATGGCGGGGTAGAGACGGCGGTCGGCCATCTCGCGGTCCAGGACGAGCTCCATGTTGCCGGTGCCCTTGAACTCCTCAAAGATGACCTGGTCCATGCGGCTCCCCGTGTCGATGAGGGCCGTGCCGATGATGGTGAGGGAGCCGCTCTCCTCGAGATTTCGGGCTGCGCCGAAGAACCGTTTCGGGCCCCGCAGCGCGCCGGCCTCGATCCCGCCCGAGAGCGTGCGTCCCTTCTCCGGCGTCACGGCGTTGTGGGCGCGGGCGAGGCGCGTAATCGAGTCGAGCAGTACGCACACGTCCTCCCCCGACTCGACGAGGCGCCGCACCTTCAGGAGCACCGTGTCGGCCACCTCCACGTGACGCTCCGGGTCCTTGTCGAACGTGGAGGCGATGACCTCCCCGTCCACCGTACGGTCCATGTCCGTGACCTCCTCCGGCCGTTCGTCGATGAGCAGCACCAGGAGGTGCGTGTCCGGGTGGTTGGTGGTGATGCCCTTGGCAATCTTCTGGAGGAGCACCGTCTTTCCCGCCTTGGGCGGCGAGACGATGAGGCCGCGCTGCCCCTTCCCGATCGGCGCAAACAGATCGAGGATGCGCGGACCGTAGCTGTCCGGCTCCACCTCGAGGATGAAGCGCTCCTGGGGAAAGATGGGCGTCAGGAATTCGAAGTCGGCCCGCTCGTCGAGCTCGCTCGGGTCGCGGCCGTTGATCGAGTCGACCTGGATGAGTGCGAAAAACTTCTCGCCTTCCTTCGGCGGGCGCACGCTGCCCTTCACCGTGTCGCCCTCCTGCAGGCCGAAGCGCTTGATCTGGGAGGGCGAGACGTAGATGTCGTCCGGGCTCGATTGGTAGCTGTACTCGTCGGACCGGAGAAAGCCGTAGCCGTCCGGCAGAATTTCGAGCACCCCGACCTTCTCGATCATGCCCCGGAGCTCTGTCTGGTCCGGGTCGTAGCGCCGCATGTAGGCCGGTTTGCCGTTTCCCTGCTCGGAGTCACGGGAGGTCGTGCGGTCGGACACCGGCTCCGCATCGGCCTCGGTCTGCTCGGCCCCGTCGCCCGGGGGGGCTGACGAGAGCGCGTCCGCGTCGCCCGACGGTTGTCGGGGTTCCTCCTCGTCCGATGCAGCGCCTTCGGCCTGCGCCTCCAGGATGCGGTAGATGAGGTCCTGCTTGCGCAGATCGGAGTAGCCCGAGAGGTCCAGCTCGCGGGCAATTTCGCGAAGCTCGTCGAGCTTCTTCTCTTGCAACGTCGAAATCTTCATTGGGTCACTCACGGTAGATGTAGGCCGCTTGGGGACGATGCTACTCATCAAGGGCCCCGAAACGGAAAAAGAAATCCATTCAGAGAGACGAAGAGGCGATTTGGTCCGGGTTGTCCTCGAAGGTAGGACCGACCCGTAGTCGGGAGCGATGCTGGAGGAGATTCGGAGAAGAAGAGCATCTTCGGTGGGGCGGCGTCTGTCGCCGTGGCACACTGGTCGACTCCTATGCAGCGGCCCATTTCTGGGCGAGGGGTGGGGGTGTGTCCGTCCTGCACAGGGCGTCTGCCCCGATTGGGGCCAAATGGGGAACAGGTGAGAGCGGGTCCCCATCCCAGGGAGACGCAGCCAGGATAAATCGGACTCTCTGCTACGGGCTGACTGAGTACTTGGTTCACGGCACACCCCTCTCTGTTCGAAAAAAACGCCGGGATGACCGAGTGCAATTCTCGTTCCGAATCGGGACCAACTAGGGTTGATCCCGTGGAGAAGCTTCTTCCCGGATGGACAGGTCCCCGTGACCTGTGCGGTTTTTAGATGGAATCAGCATAGGTAGTTACAACGGGGTGATTCATTTGTCTTATATATTCCAACCCCGTTACGCACCTCTGTTCTGTCCCTGTACGTTCGATGACCTACCGCTGGACTGTCCGCTCACTCGATGACCCCGAAGTCGTGCCGCGCCTGCAGCGCGAGCTTAACGACCTCGACGAACCTCTCGCTCGCGCCCTCGCCCTGCGCGGCATTTCCACGTTTGAGGAGGCAAAACACTTCTTTCGGGCCGACCGGTCGGCGCTCCACGATCCCTTCGAAATGGCGGGGATAAGTGTGGCGGCGGCCCGTCTGTCTGAGGCCGTCGACGAGGGGGAGAGTGTGCTTGTGTACGGCGACTACGACGTGGACGGGACGACGGCGACGGCGCTGCTCGTGGACTTCCTGCGGTCGCGCGGCGTGGACGCGTCGTTCTTTATCCCGGACCGGTACGAGGACGGTTACGGCCTGTGCCGCCGCGGTCTCGACGCGGCGGCGGAGCGGGGCGCGTCCCTCGTGGTGGCGCTCGACTGCGGCATCACAGCCCACGAGGAAGCCGCCTACGCGCAGGATTTGGGGCTCGACCTCATCATCGCGGATCACCACACGCCCAAAGAGACCCTGCCCGAGGCGCTGGCGGTGCTCGATCCGAAGCGGCCCGACGACGAGTATCCATTCGAGGAGTTGTCCGGGTGCGGGCTCGCCTTCAAGCTCGTGCAGGCCACCCTCGCGGCCCGCGACGAAGATCCGGACGCGGCGTTCGACTACCTCGACCTCCTAGCTCTTTCTACGGCGAGCGACATCGTACCGCTCCACGGCGAAAATCGGGTCCTCATGGCCGAGGGCCTGCGGGCGTTGCAGGAAAGCATGCGTCCGGGCGTTCGGGCGCTGGCCGAGGCTGCCGACCTTGACCTCCAGACCGTGACCTCGACCGGCAACATCGTCTTCACCCTCGGCCCCCGCATCAACGCCGCGGGGCGCATGGACCACGCGTCCACGGCGGTCCGGCTGCTGCTCGCCGAGAACTTCGAAGAGGCCGAGCCCCTGGCCGCTGAGCTCGAACAACTCAATCGCGAGCGCCGCCGCATCGACAATGAAATCGAAGAAGACGCCATTGAGCGCGCCGAGCGGCAGATTACGGCCCGCAGTCCGCACGCCCTCGTCCTCTACGACCCGGACTGGCACCTCGGCGTCATCGGCATCGTGGCCAGCAGCGTCGTCGAGCGGTTCCACAAGCCCACCATCCTGCTCACCCACAACGGCGACGAGGTCAAAGGCTCGGCCCGCTCCATCGAGGGCATCAACATCTACGAGGCACTCGCGGACTGCGAGGACGTGCTCACCCAGTTCGGCGGACACGACCACGCGGCGGGGATGTCGCTTCAGGCCGACGACATCGAGACGTTCCGCGACCGCTTCGACGCCGCCGTCGGCGAGCGCGTGACGCCCGAGCTCCTCACGCCCACGATCAAGGTGGACGCGCCGGTGGATCTCGACGCGGTTGGGTCGGTGGAGGATCGCTTCTGGGCCGTCCTCAAGCAGTTCGGGCCGTTCGGACCGTCCAACCCAAAGCCGGTCTTCCATGCGGAGGACCTGGACGTGGTCTCGGCCCGCACGGTGGGGGGCGATGGCAGTCACCTCAAGTTCGAGGTGCGGCAGCAGGACTCCTCGACGGGCGACTCGTTCGACGCGATCGGCTTCGGGATGGGGGAGAAGCTGTCGGTGCTCCGGGAGAGTCAGCAGTCCGGAACGCCTGTCGAAGTGCTCTTCTCATTGGAGGAGAACACGTGGAACGGGCGGACGAATCTCCAGCTGAAGGTGCGGGATGTGCGGTTGGAAGAGAGTTGATCGTGGGAGCGCGGGGGCGTGACGGAAGAGTGTGGAGGGCGCGGGAGCGTGAGGAGAGCGGTGAGGGGCGAAGGGCGAGGGGAGCGTGCTGGGTCAAGAAGGGGATAGAAATGACGTGGTGCGCTGCTCCGACCAGTACTCGCCTGCGTCGTTGAAGGAGACGAAGCCGACATGGCCGCCGCTCGCGGGGATTTCCAGGGTTAGACGCTCGTGGTCTCGGGCGATCGAGCGCGGGTAGCACGACGGGGGGAGGAACGGGTCGTTGGCGGCGTTGAGGAGGAGGGTGGGCACCGTGAGATCTGATAGCAACGGCTTGCTGCTGGCGCGCCGGTAGTAGTCGTCGGCGCCGTTGAAGCCGTGGAGAGGGGCCGTGTAGGCGTCGTCGAAACCGCGCAGCGTCTGAATCTCCCAGAGCCGGTCGGTGGACACCCGGTCCGGGTGCTGTCGAGCCTTCACGCGCATCTTTTGCCGCAGGGAGTGGAGGAAGTACTGCGTGTAGTGCCAGTTCGACCAGCGGTCGATTTGATCAGCCGATGCGCTGAGGTTGACCGGCGCCGAGAGGGCGGCGGCGCCCCGAATGCGATTGTCGACCTGTGCCCCTCGTTCGCCGAGATACTTGAGCGTGAGGTTGCCTCCGAGGCTAAAGCCGACGAGGACGATCGGTGCGTGGCCCTGATCGAGCACATGGTTCACGACGAGTGTGAGGTCATCGGTCTTCCCGCTGTGGTAGGTGGCCACCTGCCGGTTCGTCTCGCCACTACAGCCGCGCAGGTTGAGGGCGCAGACGGTCCACCCGCGGCGCACGAAGGCCCGGGCCATGCCCCGCATGTACTTACGGTCCGCACTGCCCTCTAGGCCGTGCGTCAGGATGGCGACGCGCTGTGTGTTGGTGGTGTCGGGCGTTGCCCAATCCAGATCGAGGAAGTCGTCGTCCGGCGTTGTGATGCGCTCGCGGCGGTCGTAGACGAAGTCGACGCGTCGGACGAGCGAGGCGTAGAGGGTTTGCCGGTGGCCGCCGTCGAGGAGTGGGGGTGGGGTGTAGGTCGAACTGGCGATGGGCACGGGTGCGTTATGCGTTGGGCGTTGTGCGTTTCGGGTTGAGGGTTGGGGAAGACGATGGGCGGTTGTGCGTGGGGAACACGGAGACGCGGGGATGCTGGGCGGCAGGATTCGGCGTTCTGGCTGCTGTTCTGAATGTTTTGAGCGTAGGGGAACGGGGGAGTGGAGGAATGGAGGAGAGAATGTCGTGATCGCATTGCCTCACGCAATACGCATCACGAAATACGCCCTCAAGAGTCCTGTCGTGTAATACACGGTCCTGCCCTCCGCGAATTTGGCGCGTCAGGGCCGAAGCGTGATGGCGCCGAACATGCGGCCGGTGGCATCGTCCGCGGCGCGGTACGAGAAGAAGTGGTCTGTTTCTTGCAGCGTACAGCGTCTGGAGACCTCGATGGCGTCGCCCGGCACGCCCGCCGCTTCGAGCTGGCGGCGGAGGGCGGCCTTGAGGTCCACGTGGGGACGATCGGCGTCCTCGGGCTGCGCCACCACGGCGTCGTCAAACTGGGCCGCCACTTCGGGTCCCACCTCAAATGCTTCCTGCGAGAGGCAGGGGCTCACGTACGCCCGGATCTGATCGGGCACGGCGCCGTGCCCGGTCATCGTGGCCACCGTGTCGACGGCAATTTTTCGGACCGCGCCCCGCCATCCCGCGTGGCAGGCCCCAGCCACGCCGTGCTCGGGATCGGCCAGGAGCACCGCCGCGCAGTCGGCCACCGCGATGGCGAGGAGCAGGCCGGGCGTGGTGGTGACGAGGCCGTCGCAGAAAGGCTCGTGCCGCGGCGCGTCGATGACGCGGACGGTGGAGCCGTGCACCTGTCCCGCCGTGGCCAGCCAGGCCGGGTCCGTGTCGAGCGACGCACAGAACCGACGCCGGTTCTCTTCCACGCAACTGGCCGTGTCGCCCACGTGACGCCCTAGGTTGAGTGTGTCGTAGGGCGGGCCGCTCACGCCGCCGTGCCGCGTGCTCATCCCGGCGGTGATGGACGGCACGTCCGCAAAAATACGCGGGCGGAGAAGGGGGGACCGATCGGTCGTAGCGGCGGACGGCACGGCAGTAGACGGTGGGCAGCTTGAGAATGAGTGATCAGAAGCCAACAAGGAGGACGGGAATCGGTTCACCAAAGAGCCGCGGCGATGCAACCTCTGTCCTCCTTATACGTCTCACAAAACGTTCGCACCGACGTAGAGCGTCGGCTGCTCACAGACACGGTTTTTCCACCATGGATCTGGATCCGACCCTTCTCACTTGGGCCTTCATTGGCGGCGGGCTCGCCCTCATGCTGCTGGAGACGCTCGTGCCGGGAGGCATCGCGTTCTTCCTCGGCGTCGGGGGACTCGTGGTAGGGGGCGTTCGCATGCTCGGTCTGCTCGGCGACCCCATGACCGCCGTCATCGCCTGGGTCTTTCTCTCGGCCGGACTGACCATCGCCCTGCGGCCCCTCATGCTCCGCTTCGTGCAGGGCGAGATCTCGCTGGGCATGACCGACGAGGACGCAGAGGCGATGGGACAGACGGTCGAAGTGCTAGAGGCGGTGGGGCCGGAAGATCCGGGCCGCATCCGCTTCCGCGGGGCCGCCTGGGACGCCCGCACCCTCGAAGGCCGGCTGCCGGAGGGGGCGGAAGCCCAACTCCTCTACCGTGACAACCTGACGTGGGTTGTGGAGCCCGCGGACCACGCCGACCTCGACGCGGAGCTCTCGGAAGCCTTGGGGAAGGACCTCTCGGATCGAGATGACTCGGAGGGGAAAAGCTCGACCGACTCGTCCACCGGCACGTCCGGACTCGGCTACGACCCCTCAGCCCGACAGGCGGAGTAGGCAGACGGATGCCCGCCGCCGATTTCACACTCCCTCACTGACCGCCCGTTGTCCCCATGTGGACCGTACTTCTTCTCGTTCTCGCCGTCGCGATTTTTGTCGTCTACAATACCTTCATCATCGTGGAGATGCGCGAGAAGGTGATCGTGGAGCGCTTCGGCAAATACCACGACACACTGGAGCCGGGTTTCCACTTCGTCATCCCGTTCGTGGACCGCGTGGCCTACCGCCACGAGACGCGCGAACAGGTGCTTGACGTGCCCCACCAGAAGTGCATCACGAAGGACAACATCGAGGTGGAGGTGGACGGCATCGTCTACCTGAAGGTAATGGACGCCTACAAGGCCAGCTACGGCATCAATGACTACCGCCTCGCCGCCGTCAACCTCGCGCAGACGACCATGCGCAGCGAGGTCGGCAAGATTACGCTCGACGACACGTTCAGCGAGCGGGACGCGATGAACGAGGCCATCGTGGAGGAGCTCGACAAGGCCTCCGATCCGTGGGGCGTGAAGGTGATGCGCTATGAGCTCAAAGACATTCAGCCGTCGCAGGACATCGTCCTCACGATGGAGCAGCAGATGGAGGCGGAGCGCGACAAGCGGGCCGAGATCACCAAGTCGTCGGGCGACCGCGACGCGCAGATCAACACCTCGGAGGGAGAGCGCGAGGCGTCCATCTTGATGTCAGAGGGGCGGCGTCAGCAGCGCATCAACGAGGCGGAGGGGGAGGCCCGCGAGACGGAGCTCCTGGCCGCAGCCACGGCCAACGGCATCGAGCGGGTGGCCGAGGCCATCTCCCAGCCCGGCGGCTCGCTGGCCGTAAAAATGCGCCTGACGGAGCAGTTCATCGACCGCCTCGGTGAGGTCGTGGACGGCGCCGACGTGAGCGTTCTCCCGATGGAGGCGGCGAACCTGAAGTCGTTCTTTGAGGGGGCCTCCGAAGTCACGGACTCTGTTCGGGGCACGTAGCGGCCCGCCCACTGTCTTGCCTCTCTCGTCAGATGCTTTGGAGGTGTAGACGAGTGGAGGAATGGAAGCACAGGCGCATTTGCTTCCATGCTTCCGCACCTCCAAGCCTCCGCGCTCCCACGACCTCTCGCCCACACGCAAACACGCCCATACGTCATCATGGACGCCGCGCCCTTCGAATTCCTCAACACGATCAGTCTCGGCATCCTGTCGCTGTTCGCCCTCTACGTGGCCTACAAGTTTCTGCGGGCCATTCGGTTTGTGCCGCAGCAGAGCGCCTACGTGGTGGAGCGGCTGGGCAACTACCACAAGACGCTCGGGGCCGGCTTCCACGCCCTCGTGCCGTTCATTGACCGGGTGGCGTACACGCTCGACCTGCGCGAGCAGGCCATTCCCGTGGAGCCGCAGGAGTGCTTTACCATGGACAACGTGCGGGTGGAGGTGGACGGCATCATCTATCTGAGTGTGACCAACCCGGAGAACGCGGCCTACGGGGTCACCGACTACCGCCGCGGCGCGATTCAGCTGGCGCAGACGACGACGCGCTCGGTGATCGGGCGCATGGAGCTGGACACCACCTTCCAGGAGCGCGCCGCCATCAGTCAGGCGGTGGTCGACGTGCTCGATCAGGTGGACCAGGCGTGGGGCATTCGGGTGCACCGCTACGAGATCAAGAACATTGAGCCGCCGCGCACGGTGCAGAAGGCGATGGAGCGCCAGATGACGGCCGAGCGCGAGCGCCGCGCCACGGTGGCCCGGTCGGAGGGAGAGCAGCAGTCGACCGTGAACGACGCGGAGGGATCGAAGGAGGAACTCATCAACCGGTCGGAGGGGGAGAAGCAGCGCCGCATCAACGAGGCCGAGGGGCGGGCAAAGGAGATCGAAGCCCTGGCTGAGGCGACGGCGGAGGCGATTGAACGGGTGGCGCAGGCCGTTTCGTCGCCGGGTGGGGAGGAGGCGGTGAAGCTGCGCCTGGCCGAGCAGTACCTCGACACGATCGCCAAACTGGGCAAGAAAGAGAACAAGGTCCTACTACCGGCCGACCTCACGCACTACGAGTCGGTGATCGACGGCATCGGGCTCGACGAGTTCAAGCTGCACGCGGACGGGGAGACGCCGTCGCCGTCCGGAGATGGGGCGCCGGAGAGTAGATCAGAGGGGGAGTAGCCAAAGTTGCGACGCCCGTTTCAATACGACGGCGGATGGCCGACCGCAGACCGCGGTCGATACTACTCCCCAGGCTTCCGAAAAACCATGAAGTGCTGGCGGGGGAGCATCTCCTTCGTCTCCACCCACTCCAGTCCCACGGTCCGCATTTCTTTCTTGGCCTGGGCCTCCGTCATCTTGTGCAGCGTCTTGATCGGGATGCTCGGGTCCTCCCGCCGGTACTCCACGAGCACCACGCGTCCGCCGGGTGTTAGGTCTTCGTAGAGCGCCGTCATCATCTCGTAGGGGTGGGAGAACTCGTGGTAGGCGTCCACCATGTAGGCGAGATCAATGGAGTCGGCGGGGAGGTTCGAGTCCGTCACCGTGCCGCGGATGGGCACCACGTTCGTCACGCCGCGCTTCTCGATTCGCTCCCGGATTATGGTCAGCATCTCCGGCTGAATGTCGACCGCCAAGACGTTGCCCCGCGGCACCCGAGGCGCCACGCGAAACGTGAGGTAGCCCGTGCCGGCCCCGATGTCGGCCACCGTGTCGGACGGGCCCAGCGGCAGACTGTCCACCAGAAGATCCGGGCGCTCCTTGGTCTTCCGCGCGGGTCGTTCCAGCCAATTCGCGCCGCGGTGGCCCATCACCTTTGAGATCTCGCGCCCCATGTACACCTTGCCGATCCCGTTGCGGCTCGGCGGACGCTGGGTGTAGAGGGTATCGGTCGTGTCCGCGGCCGTGACCGACAGTTTTTCGGGAGCGGGGGCCGTGCCGCCGACCAGAGCGCCGGTAACGAGAAGGCCCGCAAGGCCGAGAATGGCGATCCCGAAGAGCAGACGCGTGGACATGGGAGGGGCAGGGTTGTGAGAAATACGGTTCGCCCGAACGGAGCGGGCCGGGGGCGGGTTTGCCCCGCGGCGGCCGCACGATCGAGCGTATCAGTCTTCTCACAATGTCAAACGCCCTCCACCCGAGAACCGGGAGAAGGGCGCAGGTGTCGAAGGGGAGACCGGAGTCTATCCAATCAGCTTCTTCCGGTCCGTTCGTGCAAAGCGGCGCTTTGCGTCCCAGGCCCCGCGATAAGCGGTCTCAACACGTTCCCGGAGCACGCCGCTCGTCGCCGAAATGACGAACGAGACAGGTGCGAGAAGGGTGTGTGTAATGAGGAACCCGACGAAGTGGGGTCGGGATTGGGGACGTCCGAACACATACGTTTCGAGTCCCATGTACGCGGTCCAAAGCAAAGCGAGTGTAATATATACAGCCATATAACCGTCTACTTTCTTAGTGAGAGTATTCGTCTTCGAGTGTGCCGTGTATCGGGCCAAATGTCGCCGAGACCTGGCACACTGAAGAGGTTTCTGACGTCTGAACGCCGGGTTTTCGGCGAAACCCCTTTAGAAAAACCACGGTATTAACGAACGAAAAGGGGGGTAGTTTTATCCAGGAGAGATCTTTACGACGACGATCTTTGAATGAAGGAAGCGCTCCCAGTTGTTGGGAGTAGATGAAGAGATATGCGCAAAAGTCTATACATTTCTGAAACGTTGCAAGGACACTGCGTCCGGTGGGTACGACCGTCTGACGGCGGCACGTTCTGCAGTCAGACTCTTTGTAACGGGTACGACGTGATGCCGTCAGGGCGCCCCCGGAATACGGAGACCGGATGGATCCGGTCGGCACGGTAGAACCCCATCCTCACGCGTGCATTGGATGTAGATCCGCTGGCGCCGTAGACGGGCATTGCCCCCCCGCATGCGGGGCGTTCTGCCCGTCGCGTTTTCTTCACCACCCACCAGTGCTCATGTCTCTCCTCCGGTCGAGTCGCATTGTTCAACTTCTGCTCGGCATCCTCGGGGTCGTGCTCACCGTGTTGCTCTTTGCCCCGGGGCTCGTCGTCGAGTATCTCTGGCTGGGAGAGCTCGGCTACTCCAGCGTGTTCTGGACGATTCGGGGCACGCAGGTCCTGCTCTTCGTGCTCGTCTTCGTGGTGACGATCCTCTACTTTGGGGGCAACTTCTATTTCCTCGTGCGCAACATTCCGCCCCTTTGGGCTTCGCAGTGGGCGCAGGAGGGGGAGGCGCCTCAGGTGGGCGGCAAGCCGCTCACGCGCGAGCGACTCCGGCGCCTGGCGTACGTCGTGGCGGGGGTACTCAGTCTGCTGTTCGCCGCCGGTTTTTCGGGCCGCTGGAATGAGCTGCTCCGCTTCTGGTACGCGGGGAGCTACGGCCAGAGCGATCCGGTGTACGGCGTGGACCTGGCGTATCACATGCTGGAGCTGCCCTTCCTGCAGGCGCTCCAGAGTGGGATCGTGGGCCTGGCGTTTCTTGGCCTGCTGGCGCTCGTGACCGGCTACGTCATTGCCGGCCAGATCGGCATTCAGGAGGGCGGGTTCCAGGTCGATGCCGGGGCGCTTCGGCACCTCGGGGCCAACCTCGTGCTCCTGCTCCTTGGCTGGGCGTGGGGCTTCTACCTCGACCTCTACGAGCTTCTGCAGGAGGGAGGCGGGGCCGTGTACGGCGCCGGATATACGGACGTGAACGTCATGATTCCGGCCCTCTGGATCATGACGATTGCGACGCTCGTGCTCGCTGGGCTCGTGGGCCTCAACCTGTTCCGCCGGCAGCTTCGGGTCCTGGGCGTCGGGGCTGTGGGGTACGTCGTTCTCCTGGTGAGCGGGCTCGTCCTGGCGCCCTCCCTCGTCACCCAGCTCACGGTGCTGCCCAACGAACTGGAGCTGGAGCGGCCCTATTTGGAGCACAACATCGACCTGACGCGCGAGGCCTACGATCTTGAAAAGGCGCAGGTCCAGTCGTATCCGGCCCGGCCCAACCTCACGACGCAGGACATTGAGGACAACAAGGAAACGATCGAGAACGTGCGGCTCTGGGACCCGCGGTTGCTCATCGACACCTACAAGCAGCTCCAGCAGATCCGGACGTACTACGAGTTCTACGACGTGGACGTCGACCGGTACACGATCGACGGCGAGTACCGGCAGGTCATGCTCTCGGCGCGAGAGCTCACGCAGCGGCTGCCGCAGGGCTCCAACAACTGGGTAAATCGCCACCTCCAGTATACGCACGGCTACGGCAGCGTGGCCAATCTGGTGGCCCGGCAGGGCACCGAGGGCTCCCCCGAGTTCCTGGTGAAGGACCTCCCGCCCGTCGCCACGGATTCGAGCCTGAACGTGGACAATCCCTCCATCTACTACGGCGAGAATGTTCCCACCTACCGCCTCGTCGACACCGAATCGCAGGAGCTCCACTATCCGCGGGGGGACGAGAACGTGTACACGACCTACGAGGGGGACGGCGGTGTCGACATTGGCGGCTTCTGGCGGCAGCTGCTGTTTGCCTACTACACGGGCGACTTCAACATTCTCCTGACCGATTACCTGACCGACGAGAGTCAGATCCAGATCTGGAACAGCCTCGGTGAGCGGGTGCGCCGCGTGGCGCCGTTCCTCGAGTTCGACGGCGACCCCTACTTCGTGCTCAGCGACAACCGGCAGTACTGGATCCAGGACGCCTACACGACCTCGCAGTCCTTCCCCTACTCCGAGCCCATCCGCGATCAGCGGGGGTATGAGGGCACACGCTACATTCGCAACTCGGTGAAGATCGTCGTTGACGCCTACAGCGGCGACGTGTCCCTCTACGTGACCGACACGAAGGATCCAATTATTGAGGCGTACAAGAGGGCCTTTCCGGAACTCTTCCAGCCGCTCGACGCGATGCCGGAGGCCCTACAAAAGCACGTGCGCTACCCGCAGGATCTGTTCGAGATTCAGATCGAGCGCTACACGCGGTACCACATGACCGAGCCGCAGGTCTTCTACAACAACGAGGACCTCTGGACGCGGCCCCGCGAGCAGTACGCGGGCCAGCAGCGCATCATGGAGCCGTACTACATCATGACCAAGCTGCCGGGGCAGGAGAAGCAGCAGTTTATGCTGATGTCGCCGATGACGCCGGAGAACCGGGACAACATGATCGCCTGGATCGCGGCGAAGTCGGACCCGCCCAACTACGGAGAGCTCGTGGTCTACAAGCTGCCGAAGGAGCGGCTCATCTACGGGCCCAACCAGGTGGAGTCGCGCATCGATCAGGACACTGAGATTTCGCAGCAGCTCTCGTTGTGGGACCAGCGTGGGTCGAACGTCATCCGCGGCAACCTGATCGTGGTGCCCATTGAGGAGTCGTTCCTCTACGTGGAGCCCATCTTCCTGATTGCCGAGAACATTCAGATCCCGCAGATGCAGCGCGTGATCGTGGCCTACGGGGAGCGCGTGGCCATGGAGCAGACGCTGCGGCAGTCGCTAAACACCGTGATGGGCGAGCAGGTGATGCAGACGCGCCAGGATGCGCTCGCCACCATGCAGCAGACCGCCCGGCAGGCCCAGGCCGCGGCGCCGGGGCAGGTGGAAGAGCTGCAGCGGGCCCAGGACCTCATCCAGCAGGCGCGGGAGGCGCTCCAGGGCGGCGATTTTGCAGCCTTCGGCGACCACTTCAATGAGTTGGAACAGGTCCTCAACGACATCCCGCTCCCCGACACGACGGGAACCGGCGCTGCGCCGCCTCCGACCGGGGCCGTTTCGGACACGACCGGCGGCGCGCTCGGGACTGGGGCTCAGTAATACTGAGATCCGGGATTACCGCTTCTGGATCATAATCCAGTTGTTGCCGGCCTCGTCGCGGTAGAGCCGCACATCCACCAGCGTGGGGCGCATCTTGTAGGTGAACGTGTAGGTGAAGTATTCGTCGAGTTCACCCTTGTCCACGCCTTCCTTGAATCGCCCCAGGAACAGAGGATTGTTGCTGCACGGGGCGAGTTCGGTGAAGAAGTTGGTGCCGACGGCCTCGTCGGGGTCGATTCCGCTCAGGTTGGACTCGTAGCGGTTGTAGAATTGAACGGTCCCCGCGTCGTCGATCTTGATGATACCGAACGGGGCCCGGTTGCGCTCGTCCCCGGAGGCGTGCCGCAGTTCCTCCCCCACGCCCTCGTCGTCGAAGGCGAGGTCTACGGCCGGATCGTCGACCTCCGGATTTTCCGACCCCGTCTCATCTACGGGCGCGTCCGAATCGGGGTCATCCTCTCGGAGATACGAATAAGGGTCCTGGGAGGAAGGCATGGACGTGAGAGCGGCGACCGAAAACCTGTCGGGAGAGGGATAACTGTTCGCGATTGAGCGCGCCGCGGTTCCGGAACGAGGATCGGGCACGCGGTCTTCCTCGGACGAGGCGATGGCCGTTTGTCCGCGGGTGATCGGGAAATTCTTGTATTGGCCGTCCGGGTCATCGATCCGCCCCACAGGGTGGCTCCCGCTTCCCGCCAACCGGTTCTGGTCGGGAGGACGGATGTAACCAAGTCGCTATGATGCGGAGTGACGACGAGGCGAGAGAATCCTCGGCTCAGGCCTGCAATATCATTTTGTTGGTTGGCTAAACCTAACCATCAGCTCTCACTTTTCATAGCGGCCGTCGAACGAGAAGAGTGCGCGGTCGCCTTCGAACCGGATGCACGAACGGATGGGACAGACGACAGACGAGTCCACACAGGTTGGCTCGAACCTGGAGGCACTCCGGGACCGTGTCGAGGCGGTCCTTCGCGATCCGCTCGAGGAGGAGTGGGACGAGGTGCTGGAACAGTGGGCAGGAGCGGCGCCGTCCGACCGAAAGGCTGTGCGGACGCACGTGACGGAGCTTCGCGACCGGGTACTTAACAGTCTGCTCGCTATCGACTCTCTCGACGAGTTCAAGCGGGGCCTCGCCATCGGGTACGTGGAGGTGAAGTGCCACTGGACGATGCTCAACACGCGCATCCAGCACCAGACGGCGCAAAGCGGGCGCCCCGAGGAGCCGCTCATCTACCGCGCCACCTGCGTGAGCCTCATCGTGCAGGCCCTCGAACCGATGCTCAGCCGGGAGCACGTGGAGGGCATCGCCGACTTTTTGGCCGAGCCGCTCTCCTGATTCCTGCCGCCTGGAGGCGTTCCCAATCAGACTCGGCGGAGGTGCACCGACGCGAGGATTGACGCATGTCGATCCGACTCGGCGAAGATTCCGGGAGAATCCATTTCGAGCCCACTTGTGTAGGGAGCTCACGTTGCACGGCGTGAGGTCCCTTTTCTACATTCTGCGTCGCCGAGGCCCTTCTGACTCACGCGGGCCGCGCCGAACGACGGACATCGTCTCTTTGAGAAACGTCCCGGTTCAATGGAGTGGATTACGTCCCCGGAAGCATGGATCGCCCTCGGTGCGCTGACGATTCTCGAGATCGTCCTGGGCATCGACAATATCGTGTTCATCTCGATCCTGTCGAACAAGCTGCCGGAATCGGAGCAGCCCCTCGCCCGGCGGATCGGGCTCGGCCTCGCCTTGGGAGGACGCATTCTGTTGCTGTTCGCGATCGGCTGGGTCATGACCCTCACAGCGCCGCTCTTTTCGGTGCTGGAATACGCGTTCAGCGGGCGGGATCTCATTCTGCTGGTTGGGGGCTTCTTCCTCATCGGCAAGGCTACGACGGAGATCCACGACAAGCTGGAAGGGGAAAATGGGGGGACGACAGCCCGGGCCGAGGTCACGTTTGCGGGCGTCATTGCCCAAATCTTTCTGCTCGACCTCGTCTTTTCCCTCGACTCGGTCATCACGGCCGTCGGCATGGCGGAGCACATCGAGGTCATGATTATCGCCGTCACCATCGCCATCGTGATCATGATGGTCTCGGCAGAGTCCATCTCGGACTTCATTGGGGCTCATCCCACCGTGAAGATGCTGGCCCTAAGCTTCCTCCTGCTCATTGGGGTGACCCTCGTGGCGGAAGGGTTCGGCCAGCACATTCCGAAGGGCTACATCTACTCGGCCATGGCCTTTTCGCTGCTGGTCGAGCTGCTCAATCTGCGTGCGGTAGGGAAGCGAGCAGAGCCGGCCGACGAGAAGGACACCGAGCCGGTGCGCCTCCATCAGCCTCGGCTGCGGCGAGCGGTGGAGCGGGCGATTGAGGACGAGGGGTGATCGAGGGGAGAGAGGGGAGGGGGGAACGTCGAAGGTCGAAGATCGCGGGAGGATTTGTTGGCCCCCGCACGTAGCGGATCATGGGCTCTCGATCCACTCGTGATGTCCGTTGAGCCGGTTGCGGACGAGATCGGGACGCTCGCAGCCCGGCGTGCCGTCGGTTTCGTAGGCATCGAGGACGGTGGTGGAGTCGAGGGGGCCGGACGAGTTCTCGTTCGCGGCCTGCTGGTAGGCAGTGCGGAAGGGCACACCCTCGGCCACCCGCTCCAGCGCCCGCTGGGTGGCGAGGAGATCGGGTGTGCAAGCGGCCTGGGTCTGCTCGGGATTGAACGACGCGCCGCGGACGACTTCGGTCAGCGCCGTGAGCACGTCGGTCGTCATCTGCACGCTGCGCATCGCGGCGGCCTTGGTGAGCTGCAGGTCGCGGTGGTAGCCGCCGGGGAGGTTGGCGGGGCCGGTGGTGAGGCTTTGTATCTCGGCCGCGAGGCGGTGGTGGTAGGCGCGGGCCAATTCCAGCACGTCGGGATTCTGCTTCTGCGGCATGATGCTGCTGCCGGTGCAATGCTCGGGCGGCAGGTCCACGAAGTCGAACTCGGCGGTGGTAAACAGCACGAGGTCGGACGCCAGCCGGTTGCAGGATGCGCCCACCTGCGTGCAGGCGTGGCTGACGGCGAGCTCGTGCTTGCCCCGGGCCAACTGGACGGCGGTGGCGTGGGTTTGCACGTCGCGGAAGCCGAGGCGGTCGGCCACGGCCTCGCGGGGGAGGTCGATGACCGGCACGCCGTAGCCCGCGGCGCTGCCCAACGGCGACACATTGACCTGGCGGCGGGCGTGGTGGAGCGCGTCGAGATCATCTACCAGCGTTTCGGCGTAGCCCAGCGCCCAGAGAGACACGGTGGAGGGCATGGCCCGCTGTAGGTGGGTGTAGCCGGGCATCAGCACATCCGGGTGCTGCTCGGCCAAGTCGATGAGCGCCTCGGCCAGTGCGGCGGTGCGGGTGCCAATCGTGGCGAGGGCGTCGCGGAGGTAGAGCCGCAGCGCGGCCAGCACCTGATCGTTGCGAGAGCGCCCCGTATGCAGCTTGCGGCCTGCGTCGCCCGCATGCTCGGTCACGAACCGCTCGATGACGGAGTGGCAGTCCTCGTCCCCGGGCGTCACGGTCACCTCCCCGGCATTGACCGCGTCGAGCAGCGCGTCCAGCGCCTCGTCGATCCGGGCAAACTCGTCGCCCGACAGCACGTCAATCCGGTGGAGGCCCCAGGCGTGGGCGCGGCTCGCCTCTGCGTCGTAGGGCAGCAAGAGTCGGTCCCACTCGTAGTCATCGCCGACGGTGAAGCGGTGGGCCCAGTCGTCGGTCGCAGGTTCGGCGGACGGGTCTTTTTGCCAGAGGGGCGTGGTCATTTGGGTCTGGGAGTTTGGGGGTGTGGGCGGTGGAGGCGTGGGAAAATGGGGGAGAGGGGGAATGGGCGTGCTGGCGAGGATTCGGTTTCCTGATCCATCACAGGTTAGTGTCAAAATAGGATTGGATCAGGGTTCGGTAGACCTCGACGGCCTCCTGGACTTCGGCCACGTCGATCCGCTCCTCGGCGGTGTGGGAGCGGGCGCTTGGGCCCGGACCCATTTTGACGGTGGGCACGTCGTGGAGGAAAACCCAATCGGACGCGGTTGGGGAACCGAAGGGTTCGGCCTCAGGACGGGCAACTTTTGCAGCACGGGCGATACGCGCATTCTCGGGGGTAGCGCAGGGGACGAGGCGGTCGCTGTGTACTTCCACCTCGGCGTCGACCGTATCGCGCACCTGGGCCACGATCTCGTCGTGCGTGTAGGCGGGCGTGGTGCGGAGGTCGACGGTGAAGACGCAGTGCTCGGGGACCATGTTGCGGGCACTCCCGCCCTCGATGGTCGTGACCGTTTTCGTTGGTGCGCCTAGATACGGATCCTCACGGTCTAGCATCAGGTCCCCGATCTGCTGGACCGCCGTCATGGCCGCCGGGATGGCATTCTCGCCGAGGTGTGCTCGTCCGGCGTGTGCAGCTTGTCCTCGGGCGTGGATTTTGAGAATGAGAAGGCCCTTCTGCGCGACGCAGGGGCGCAGCGAGGTTGGTTCCCCCACGACAGCCGCCGAAAGGGACAGCAACTGTGGGCGAAGGTCCTGCAGACCGTTCTTTTTGCCCCCGCCTTCCTCGTGCGTCGTCAGCCCCACAATCAACCGTCCCGCATCCGGCGCCCAGCCCTCGTCGGCGAGGGAGAGCAAGGCCGTCGTCATGGCCGCCCCGCTCGCTTTCGCGTCCACGCTGCCGCGCCCGTAGAGCTCGCCCTCCACTTCCACCGGCTCGAATGGGTCGTGCGGGTGGTCGTCTGTGGGCGGCACCACGTCGAGGTGCGAGTTGAGGAGCAGCGTGTCGTCGCCGTCGCCGATGCCGAACGCCACGTTGTCCTCGTGCCGCAGCACGTCGACCCCGGCTGAACGGGCATGCTGCTCCACATAGTCGGCGATCTCCCCCTCCTCGCCTGTGAGGGACGGAAAGCGGATGAGATCCTTGAGGAAGTCGACGGCGTCGGGCATAGGCTACGCGGATGAAGGGATGGATGGGTGGACGGATGGAGCTATGAACGGGTCGGTCGCCGAACGACTCGCGCACGCAATACGAAATACGCAATACCTGGGAGCAACGGCTGCTAGGGAACGACCTCTGTGGCCTGGGACCGAGACAAGAGATCGCCCGGGCCACAGATGTAGACTTCGCCGACAGGGCCGTCGAGCGCATCGAGGGCCGTTTCTACCTTCACCCGCATCCCCCCCTCGATCCAGCCGTCCGCCACGCCCTCTTCGACGGTGGCCGGGTCGCAGGTGTCGAGGCGGGAAGCTGGGTCCTCAGCGTCGCGGCGCACCGCACCGGCCCCCGTCACATAGAGAAGCTGTTTCGCCGCCAGGGCTCCGGCCAGCGCGCAGGCCACCGTGTCGGCGTTCACGTTGTAGACCTGCCCCTCGTCGTCGATGCCGAGCGGGGCCACGACGGGCACGAGGGACTGAGCCAGCAGGCCCTCCAGAAGCGACGGATCGACGTGCTCGACGTCGCCTACCCACCCAAAGTCGACGGACGTTCCATTAATGGTCCAGGGGGGGCGCTTTGAGACCTGCACCAGACCGGCGTCGGCCCCGGAGACGCCCACCGCGGTGAGGTCGTGTTGCTGCGCCTGAGAGACCAGTTGCGTGTTGAGCGTGCCGCGCATGGCCCACTGCGCGATCTTGAGGTCGAGGTCGGTCGTGATGCGGCGCCCCTGCACCCGCTTCGGCGTGTGGCCGAGGCGGTGGGCGAGGGTGTTCATCTGCGTGCCGCCGCCGTGTACGAGCACGACCGGCGCCTCTGCCCACAGTGCCTGGAGCGACGGCCAGAGCTCAGCCAGCGCGTCAGGCTCATCGAGGAGCGTGCCGCTGACTTTCACGACGGTCAGAGCTTTCTTCTTCGAGTTCATCGTGCGCATTCGCTCTGCACTTCGGGACGGTAGAAAGAGATAACGCCTGGAGGCTTTGGAGGTATGGGGGCTTCGGAGGCGTCTTGCTTCCGCGCGTCCGTTCTTCCATTCCTCCATACATGATCAGGACAGCTAAGGGGCAGCACGCTGAGGTAACGCCGGTTCTTTTCAACCGAGGCTCCAGACGTATTCAAGAAGGGCCTTCTGCGCGTGGAGTCGGTACTCGGCCTGGTCGAGGTGGACGGCGTGCGGACCGTCAAGCACCGCGTCGTCCACTACCACGTTGCGGCGAACAGGGAGACAATGCATGAAGGCTCCGTCGTTGGTGCGGGCCATGAGGGCCTCGGTGATGCGCCAGTCGGACTGCGCGGCGCGGGCCTTGGCCTCCGCCTCCGGGTCCTCATACATCAGCGGGCCGCCCCACGATTTCGCATACACTACGTCGGCGTCTGCCACCACGGCGGCCTGGTTGCTCGACGCCGTGACGGCGCCGCCCTGCGCCTCGGCCAGCGACTGCGCGGTGGCCATCACGTCCGGATCGAGGGCGTGCGTCTCGGGGCGGGTCACGGTGACGTCCATTCCGCAGCGGGCCGCCGTGCGAAGAACAGTGTTGGGGACCGCCATGGGCAGCGGCTTCGGGTGCGGGGCCCACGAGAGGACGAATTTCTTGCCCGTGAGGTCATCGCCGAGGTGCTCGGTCACCATCGCCGCGTCGGAGACGCCCTGGCACGGGTGCGCCCAGGCGGACTCCAGGTTGACGACCGGGACGGTGGCGTACTCCGCGATGGCGCGTATGAGCGTATCTTGCTTGTCCGCGTCGTAGTCAGTGCCAGAGGCAAAGACACGGACGCCGAGGGCGTCGTGGTAGTGCGACAGGACGCCGATCGCCTCCTTCGCGTGCTCGGCGGCGTTGCCATCCATCACGGTGCCGGTTTCCCAGGCAAGGTCCCAGCTCCCGTTTCCCGGTACGAGGGTGGTGTGGTGCGCCCCGAGGTAGGCGGCGGCTCCCTCCATTGAGGTCCGCGTGCGGAGCGACGGGTTCATAAAGACGAGTCCGAGCGACTTGTCGGCTGCCGTGTCGGCGCCCCGCGCCTCGTCGTGTCGATGCGCCACCGCCGAGCGGCGAAGCGCGTCCCAGGTCGCGTCCGAAAAGTCGTCGACCCGGAGCACGTGCCGCAGATCGGTGGTCGTGTCGGGAGACGAGGGCGAGGCGGTCGAAGGCATTGTCGTTTGCATTGCGGACAGTCGGTAGGAGGGTTGAAACAGAGAGCAAAGCGCCGCTGCGCGTCGGTCCAATCGGGGCGTGTCAGTGTGCCTCGGCGGGTACCGTGGTGGCATCGAGGGCCGCGTGGAGCGCCTCCGCGAAGGCTGTCACGTCGTCGTCCGACACGACGAGCGGGGGCATCAGGCGCATCACGTGCGGGTTCGAGGAGCCGCCGCCGAGCACATTCTGGTCGCGGAGTGCCTCGACCACGGGACCGACCGGACGGTCAAATTTGAGGCCCATCAGGCACCCGCGACCCCGCACCTCCTCGACGAGCGGCCCCACCTGCTCGGCCACCTGGTCGTGGATCTCCGTGGCACGAGCCATCAGGTCGTCTTCCACCAGCGTTTCCAGGGTGGCCGACACCGCCGCCATCGCGAGCATGCCCCCGCCAAACGTGGAGCCCTGATCGCCGGTCTCCACCGTTTCGGCCACCGCGTCGTCCACGAGCACGCCACTCACCGGCACCCCCGCCCCCAGGCTCTTGGCCAGCGCGATGAGGTCGGGCGTCGCGCCGAGATGCTCGCTCATCGAAAAGGTCCCCGTCCGCCCCACGCCCGTTTGCACCTCGTCGAACACCAGGAGCGTCCCATACGCGTCGCAGAGGGCGCGGAGGCCCTGCACGTAGTCGGCCGGAACCTCCTGCATCCCGGCGATGCTCTGGATCGGCTCCAGAATCACCGCCGCGATCTCCTCGGAAGCCAGCACCTGCTCGGCGGCGTCGAGGTCGCCGACGGGGACCCAGGTCGTCTCCGGGAGTACGTCCGTATAGGGAGCGCGGTAGTGTTCGTCGTGTGTGGTGGCGAGGCTGCCGAGCGTGCGCCCGTGCCAGCCGTCCTCCAGGGCCACGACGCCGGACCGCCCCGTGTACTTGCGCGCCAGCTTCAGGGCCGTCTCGTTGGCCTCCGAGCCGGAGTTGGCGAAGAACACGTTGCCGAGGCCGTCGGGGGCGAGGTCGGCGAGGTGCTGCGCCGCCCGGGCGCGGACCGGGCTGTGGGCGACGTTCGAGTAGAAGATCAGCTTCTCGGCCTGCGCCTGCACAGCCTCCACGACAGTCGGATGACAGTGCCCAAGCAGCGACACGCAGTGCCCGCCGTAGAAGTCGAGGTACTTGTTGCCCTCGGCGTCCCAGACGTACGGCCCCTCCCCCCGCACAAGCGCCATCGGCATCTTGTCGTAGGTGGGAATCTCTAACTCTTGCTCGATGTCAATCGTCTCTGCTGTGGTCATGGGCGTCGGCAGAACTGATGGGGGAGGCTTGGAAGCTTTGGAGGCATGGAGGCTTTGGACGCTCGGAGGCAATACGCCTTTGCCTCCACGCATCCAGGCCTTCAAGACGCAGGAGCAAGGGCGGCATCGGGCAAAAGACCAGCGGTTTCAGGGAAGCCAAGGGCTCGGTTCAAGTTCTGAATTGCCTGGCTGGCGGCCCCCTTCAGGAGGTTGTCGAGGGCAAAGCCGACGACGAGCGTGGAGCCGTCCGTCTCCCAGCCGAGGTCGCAGAAGGGCGTCCCCACGGTGGGCTGGAGCGAGGGCAGGCCCGGCGAGCAGCGCACGCACAGCGCGTCGCCATAGGCGTCCTCGTACCACCCAGCCATAGCAGTGGGATCGACGGGCGTCTCCCATTCGACCTGCGCCGTCCCCCAGATGCCGCGCGTCCAGGGGCCGGAGGCGGGGACGAAGTCGAGCGTGACGTGCTCGCCGAGCGTCTGTAGGATTTCGGGGCCGTGCTGGTGATCGAGCACCTTGTAGGGCCGCACGTTGCCGTCCCGATCGGGGAAGTGGGTAACGGCGGACGGCGTGGCGCCCGAGCCGGAGGCCCCGGTGAGGGCCGTGACGTGCGCGGTAAAGGGCACGTCGTTCTGCGCGAGCGGCGCCAGCGCCAAGGTGATGCCGGTGGCGTAGCAGCCCGGATTCGCCACGAGCGATGCCCCGGCAATCTCGTCGTTCCATTCCGGCAGCCCGTACACCGCCGTGTCCAGCAGGTCGGGCGCCGGATGCGCCCCGTCGAACCACTCGGGGTACACCGCCGGATCGTCAAAGCGAAAATCGGCACTCAGGTCGACAGTGGGGCCGTCGAATCCGCTTTCCAAGATTTCCGGCACGATCTGCATGCTCTGCCCATGCTCCGCCGCCACGAGGAGCGCGTCGAGCGACTCCAGAGGCAGCTCGTCCGGGGCAGTGAACGTGTCGTCGATCTGTTCGCGGAGCGAGGGATGAGCCGCTGACACCGGCTGACCCGCGAACGTGCGGCTGGTCACGACCCCGAGGGTGGCGTGGGGATGCGCGGCGAGCAACTGGAGAAGCTCGCCTCCGACGTAGCCAGCGCCATGAAGCACTCCGACCTGAACGGTTTTGGCGGAGTCGAAAGCGAAATCAGTTGATGTTGGGGACGAAAGGGCCATCGGGGGGAGAACGGAAGAATGGAGGAAAGGAAGAATGACGTTCTGCTCTTCGCTCATTCCTGTGAGGAATTCTTCGAAAGCACCCGACTCCGAGGATTGGACATCTACGATGCGACCGCGAGTTCTTCGTTGGATGACGGCGCTTCCCCGGCGATCGTCGCGCCGACTTCGTTCGGAACGACAGCGTCGGGGAGTGCGCCCACGACCTCGTCCACGAGTTCCGTGCTCTGCTGGAGGGCGTTGAGGGCGGTGACGCCGAGGCGCTGCGTGATGTAGCGACGGCCCACGTCGTTGTCGGTCACGGGACCGGTGATAGCGGTGATGCCGGTGTGGTACCGCTCGCGGAACGTCTGCTCAGCGGCCCACGCCCCGGCCAAATCGGTGGCCGCTACAACGTGCGCCTCGATGAAGGACTGCAGTTCCATGTCTGTCAGGAGGTCGTCCACCCCGTAGTAGCCGACGAAGCCGTCCCCCATCTCCGCCACGATCACATCCAGGGTCTCCGTTGCGTTGAGGTGACGGATCACCCCCTTTGCAATCGGCGTGATGGCGTCCTCCACCGTGCAGGCGATGCCCGCGTCCGTGAAGGTGGCGACGGCGGTGGCCCCGTGCTCCCGCATCCGGCGCACATCGCGCATCAGCGAGGCGCCCGTCAGCTTGGCGGCGCCGACCCGGAGGCCCATCTCCGCGAGCCCCTCCACGATCCGACAGGCCGCTTCCGTCTTGCCCGTGTCCATCGCCGTGCCGCTCACCGCGACGAGTGGCACCGACGCATCGAGCTGGTGCACCATCTCTAGCGCGTTCTCCTGAATCCGAGCGTGGAGCCACTGGTCGTCGCGTTGCACCATCACCGCCCCGAGCACCTCCACGGGCAGGGCAGGGCCCAGCTCGGGGTGCGATGCGGTGCACTCCCCAATCAGGCCGCCCAGATTGAGCACGTTGAGCGTGTCGCCGGGGCTGATGTGGCGGGGGACGCGCCCGCTGTATCCCTTCAGCGCCTGCCGCCCGCCGAGGGTGCCCACGAGCACATCGCCCTTCCGAATGTGCCGAAAGACCCCGTCGCTGCACTCCACCTCGTCGTACTGGTCCTTCTCGTCGAGTGCCCGCACCACCACCAGGTAGCCGTGCTGTGCCACGACGTAGGAGGAGAGCGTGACGGGCGAGGCCACGTCGCAGTGTGCGGTGCTGGAGGCAATTTTGTCGACAGGACAGGATTGAAACGCGTCGGTCATCGGTTTGCGTTTGGGCGTATTTGCGTGTGGGAGTGTGGGCGTGTTGGGGGCTGACTCCCTCTCTGGATGCTGGGAGGCAGACCTACGGCGTAGCAGGCTGGGGTGGGGAGTCGTCAAGGCTCGGGGTGACGGTGCCGGAGCGGGCCTTCTTGGCAAGGAGGGAGGGGACGGCGGCGAGGGTAGTGTAGCCCTCCGCGTCGCGCCCGTCCCACAGCGCGTTCTGCTCGCCGTAGGTGGCCGTGCCCGCATCGAACAGGGAGTGCGGGGTGTCGACGCCCTGCACCTGCGCACGGCCCTTGAACAGTTTCACCGTTACCGTGCCGGAAACGATGTCCTGGCTGTGGTCGAGGAACGCCTCCACGTCCCGCATCACCGGATCGAAGTACTGCCCCTCGTGGAGCAGGCGGCCGTAGAAGTCGCCGAGCTGTTTCTTCTGCACCTGCTGCCACTTCGAGAGGACCACCTTTTCGAGCTCGCGGTGGGCCGTAGTCAGGAGTTGGGCGGCGGGGGCCTCGAAGCCGATCCGGCCCTTGATGCCGAGGATGGTGTCGCCGACGTGGATGTCGCGCCCCACGCCGTGCGCTCCGCCCATTTCATTGAGGGTCTCGACGAGATCCACGCCGGAGAGCGCCTCGCCGTCGACGGCTACCGGAAGCCCCTCCTCAAACGTGATCGTGAGGGTCTGCGGCGTGTCCGGCGCCTCGGCGGGCGCCACCGTGTCCGGGTAGGCCTCTTCGGGGAGCGGCTTTTTCGCATTCAGCGTCTCTTTTCCCCCGATCGTGGTGCCCCACAGGCCGCGGTTGATCGAGTAATCGGTCGTGTCGTGGGGGACCGAAAAGCCGCGTTCTTCGAGGAAGGCCGTCGATTCCTCGCGAGTCAGGCCGAGTTCGCGGATGGGCGCGATCACGTCGAGGTCCTCGTCCACGAGCTGCAGTGCGACGTCGAACCGCACCTGATCGTTGCCGGCGCCGGTGGAGCCGTGGGCGACCCTCGCGGCGCCGACCTCTTGGGCGACCTCGGCCACAGCCCGCGCCTGCACGATGCGCTCCGGCCCCACGCACAGCGGGTAGACGCCGCCTTTTAGGACATTTCCCTTGATCAGGTACGACAGGTGGTCGTCGTACAGCTGCGCACGCCCGTCGACAAGGTGGTGCCCGTCCGCCCCGAGGGCCTCCGCTCGGGCCGCCACCGATGCGCGGTCCGCGTCGGTGAGGCCGCCGGTGTCCACCGTGACGGTGTGGACCGGTTCGTCGTAGGTTTCTTGCAGGTACGGAACGCAGAAGGAGGTGTCGAGCCCTCCGCTGAAGGCGAGAACGATGGCCATGGGAATGCAAAATTCGGGGATAAACACAAAAAAGGCGCTGGCTCGTGAGAACCAGCGCCTTCGCAACGGAGGCGGCAGTGCCGCGTCAAATGTCAGAGCCTGCTCCGATCATCTGACGCCCGGGGCGCGGGTTCGAGCCGTAGAAGCGATGTGCGGTCGTCGCACACGTCGGGCTCGACCTCGGGTCGTCGGGACAATGGAGAGCAGGCGGTGAATCATGGTAGCTCCAACGATAGCGGGCACTCTCAGGATTGTCAAGCGGGGAGGAGGCCGATTTAATGACGAACCGGTGAAGGGAAGCGCTTCCAGCATCCAATGGAGGGGCCGTGCTTACAGAAGCACGAGGGCCGCCACCGCCGCTCCCGCCCCCAGCAGGTGCCAGATCGAGTGCCACCACGAGTCGGAGTCCGGCTCAATCCACACCCGCACGATCCCGGCCAGGACGAAGAGGCCGGCGGGGAGGAGGGCCCACCACCCAATCCGAAGGGCGAGCAGAATGGTGCCCAGAAGCACCCAGGCGGGCACGTGAAAAAAGCTGTTGATCTGCCAGGTGTACGCCCAGTAGAAGATGGAGACGAGCGGCACGCCCACGTACACCCAGGGCGACCACTGCGCCGCGATGGTCGCCACCACTGCGGGCACAAACGTGAGCATGCCCGCCACGTCGAGCCGCTGCGCCCACCGCGCGTAGGTGGCATGGTAGGCCGCGCTGCCGACGCAGAGGAGCATCCCGGCCATGCCGACGAGGGCCGCGCCGAGCGTCTCTGGGGCGAACAGCGCGGGGAGGAGATACCCGAGGTTGCTATAGACCACGTCGTCGGTCCAGTCGCCTTTCGTCGGAGACCCGTTCATAAGGGATTGTGGGGAACGGGGAAGAAGCGATTTGCCGCCGGTTGCCTCCGCCTCTGGGCTCCTCCGACTGATGGACGGGGCCCATCCTGAGGCCGTGCATGCCACTCCACGGTCGTTGCGGCCGAAGGTTCTCGTGTACGATCGTCCGGCTGTTCTCCGAGCAACGCCATGCGCATCGCTACGTCCCCGTTGTCAGAAGGTCGCCTCTCCGCGGGAGACGCGTCGCAAAGAGGGGCGCCCCATAGACGTCTCCCACAGTCATCCTTTGGGTTCGGGCGTCTCCACGATCCGGACGAGAGCGACTCCCAGGGATAGAAGAGCAATAGACGCGATGCCGGCAAGGCCCGTGACGCCGATGACGAGATTGCTGCCGCCGACGACAAATAACAGCGGCATCCCGGCCAGGGCATTGTTGGTTCCATGAAGGATGGCCGCCCCGTAGGCGTTGCCGAGCGTATCGGTCAGATAGGTAAAGAGCGGGCTGAGTGCCAGGCAGTAGAGCACCATCATGCCGAGGCCGGCGACCGGATGGTCCGGATAATTGTGTCCCATCAGGATGAGGGGCGTGTGCCAGAGTCCCCATAGAGTTCCTACGAGCAGGGAGTACGTCCAGAAGCCGAGGGAACGACCGTGGTGATAGAGGTATCCTCGCCAGCCCGCCTCTTCCCCCAGGGCAAAGAGCGCATTGATGGTGGGTCCGGCGATGAGTCCCTGGAGGAGTGCGATCCAGCCCACGTGGAACGGCAGTTCCTGAAGGGCTCGTTCGGCGTCGGCGATCCGTTCAGGCGACCAAATATCGCGGTATCGCTGAAGAAGAGCGGCCCCGTCGGCGCTGAATTCGGTCGTCGGAACGAGCAAGCTCGCGCCGAGGGCCAGGGCCGTGTAGGCAACCGGCAGGAGCCAGGCCAGCGCCCAGGCAGGAGATTTCCAGGTGTCCACCTTCAGACCCAGTGTGCGTCGGAGGTCGTCCGATCCATCGCGCCAGTGGGCCAGAGCGAGGCCTCCCAGGCCCGGAAGAAACATGTAGCCCGCCGCGAATGCCATGCCCCCCAGATTCCCCATGCGCCCACCCAGGAGATAAAAGAGGCCAGCCAACAACCAGCTGATGGGCAAGACCGTCCCAGAAAAGGTCCAGATGCGGTTGTATTGGGAGGTCATCGGTTGAACGGCAGATCACCGAACGGCGCGTCGTCGATGGGGAGTGAACACGCCCTCGGGCGTCGTGCGTTCTGCACGTTTGGCTCACGCCATGAGGGCCCTCCTCGAATACGACACGCCGTTCAGTGAGACCCGGTCTCCGCGGATGCGGGGCCACCTGGTATCCATTGAGGTCTCGGTCGCTTTCATACGGTCTATCCCCCCCGGATGAATGGGGGCCGGCGTTGTGTCTCAGTCCAGGGCATCGAGCACTTCCGTCGGGGAATAGGCCGTCAATGGACCGCCCCGGAAGTCGGCCAAATTTCGCGTCACGACGGCCTCGGCCCCGGCAAGGGCTCCGACGGCTGCGATGTATTCGTCCTCAAAATCCGCTGTGTCGGGGGCGTCGAGGGCGTCGGACAGGGCTGCCCACCCCATCCGTGCAAGGTCGACGACGGTCGAGAGATACGAAAAAAGCGGCCGGGGATCCACCCCGTACGTCGCCGTCGATATGTACCAGCACGTAGTGATTGAGGAAGGCGTCACGATGCCGTCGATATTTCCTCGCTCCGCGTGGACCAGGAGCTGCGTGGCCGTGTCGTGGTGCGTCCGGCTCTGCACGGCGGCGTCGATCAGTACGTTCGTGTCGAACAGGAGGCGCATCGGCGAACTCAAGCGTGTTTTTCGGCAGCAGCCTTTACGAACTGTCGCTCGTCTTCAGTCAGATCGCCTCTCGGTTCGTCGAACGGGGCATCTTCCGGAGGCGGTCCAATTTGTTCGAGAACCTTCTTCAGTCGAGGGGTAAGATCGGCGCCTGATTCATCGGGGCCGTCCGGCGAATCGTCCCCCCCCAGCAGCCGGAAGTAGTCCTCCACGAGGGCCGACACGGAGGTGCCGCGTTCCTGGGCGATCTCTTTGGCCCGTTCCTTCACGTCCTCGTCCATGCGCAGGGTCAGCTTCGACTTCATGGCGTGGTTGGGGTTGTACGTCACAATATCTCAATGTTGACGTACCTCCGCGGTGCTCTTCAGGTTCTCGCTGCTACCCGCCCGCATTCCACTGCAGCCGTCGCACGTCGATGTCGGCCAGCGTGCGGAGCCCGCCGTGCTCCACCAGGCGCCAGAACAGGGTGCGGGTGGCGAGGGCGTCGCCCACGGCCGTGTGCAGCTCTTCGTCGGGCGCCGCGTCGAAGTGGCCGAGCAGCGTCCCGAGCTGGTAGGTGTCCGGCGCGTCGAGGAGAGACCGCGCCAGGCCCAGCGTGTCGGCAAAGCGGAGATCGAGGCCGCTGAGACCGAGGCGCTCGGCTTCGTAGGTGACGAAGCGGAAATCGAACTGAAGGTTGTGCCCCACGACCACGCCCGCTTCCAGGTGGTCGACGAGAAGGGGCAACTGCGTCGCCACGACGTCGTCGCGGGGTGGGGCCTCGTCGCTCCGCCAGTCGAACCGGATGCCTTGGGCGTCCACCACGGCCATCTCGCAGATGCGCCCGCCGCGGTCGGGGCGGAGGGCGGTGGTTTCCAGATCGAAGAAGAGGAGCGAGGCCGTGCGGAGGGGCCGGTCCGACCACGTGCTCATTGCTAGAGGGGGGATCGGTTTCCGAAACCGACCGGTGTATGCACTGTAGTATGCATGTGGGCAGGGTTGTTTCGCCTCACATTCGCCGGATTGTTTTCCGAGTCGCCCTGCCAAACAATGCAGTTTGAATGGGATGAGGAAAAGCGACAGGCGAATATCGAAACGCACGACGTGGACTTCACGCGGGCTGCTCGTGTGTTTACGGGCCCCCATCTGACGTATCCGTCTCCGAAGGAGGGTGAGGACCGCCGAGTTGCGATCGGGAAATTGCAGCCGCCGGAGGCCCGACCCGAGCGCTGGTCCGGTCCTCTCGTTGCAGTTGTGTATACGCGGCGTGAGGGCCGTTATCGAATCATTTCAGCAAGACGAGCCAGAGAAAATGAGCGACAAGCGTACGACCGTCGTTTCGGATGAAGAGCTCGAAGAGATGGAGGATCACACTGACTGGGAGGCCCTCCAGGAGAAAACCAACGAGGAGATCGAGCAGGCCGTCCAGGAGGACCCGGACACAGTCCTCCTCGACGAGGAGTGGTTCGAAAAGGCAAAGCTCGTGGTCCCGGCCTCGGACAAGGAGCGCATTACCATCCGTCTCGACGAGGACATCATCGAGCACTTTAAGCAGGGCGGGCCCGGCTACCAGAGCCGCATCAATGACGTGCTTCGAGCCTACGTAACCTCAAAGCGACTGGAAGGCTCCGAATGAGTCGGTTCGGAGCTGGTGGCCAGAATAGGTCTATCTCCGCGTGTGCGGAGTCACCCCTGCGATACTTTGTCAGGCAGGGGCATCCACTGTCCAGCAAGATGGCAGCCTCCCGAGAGAAAAGCAATCGTACGGACCGGAGGAATTGGATCGGGCTGCGTCAATGCCATCCGCGTAGAGGATACCTCCGGCTGTGCACCCGTTCCCCCACGCTCCCATTCGCCCATTCTCCCACCCTCACTCACGGCCGCGTCGCCCGCAGCACTCCCGTCACCCGCACGGTCCGCTCCGCAGGCGTGTCGTTGCCCTGCTCCGTCATCTCAAAGTCGAGGGTCGCTCCCACGGTCCCGTTTCCCGCCTCCGATACCGAGAGGTGTCCCTGCGTGGCGACGAACTGGTGGTCGGCCACAGACAGGAATGCTATGAGGCCGAACAGGCTGTCGGCGGAAGGGCCGTCGAGCAGCGACGTCGCCACCACGTCGTAGCGGCCGGGAGCGACCGGCGTCGGAGAGGCGTTTGCGCTGTCGCTGGCCCGGGCCGCAGGCGTCAGTCCAATCGATAGACCGGGGCCGTCGCGCATCCCCAGTTCGAGGCCGACGTGTCCGTTTTGTTGTACGCGGACGACGGCCGGGCCCGACAGGGTGTCCGTGACATCCCCCTCCACGTAGAGGCGATACCGTCCTTCGGACACGTCGAGATCGGTGCCGCCCCCGCACCCGATCAGCAGGACCACGAGACAGGCGCAGGAGAGCGCCGAGGCGATACGGGGAGGCATGGGGGAACGGCACGGACACAGGTCGACAGCGCGAGCGCGGACCGGTCGGGACGGCCGATCCACGAGCCGATTGAAAGGTCCTACCGTGGCTGAGTTTCCACCGTCTTGAGGCGCTCCTTCACCTGTTGGTCCACCTCCTCCACCTCCATCGGCACGTCGTCGGAGATGGGGACCATGTCGAGAATGAGACGTGCGCTGCGGTTGTACGTGAAGTAGTTGTACGCCCAGTTGACGAGGGCGCTGAGCCGGTTGCGGAAGCCCACCAGCTTGGCAATGTGGATGACGACCCAGAGAAACCAGGCGATGAAGCCTTTAAACGAGATGCCTCCCCCGAGCTCGGCGACGGCCGCATTCCGGCCAATGGTCGCCATCTGGCCCAGGTCCCAGTACTCGAACGGCTCCCGCGTTCCGTTTCGGAGGTCGCGCTGGATTTGCTTGGCGGCGTGGCGGCCGCTCTGAATGGCTACCTGTGCGAGCTGCGGCTCGTAGCCGTCCTCTCCCTCGATGGCCGCCATGTCCCCCACGGCGTACACGGTCGGATACTCGGGCACGCTGAGGTCGGGGGTCACGACCACCCGCCCATCGCGGGCCTGCTCGGTCCCCACCATGTCGGCCACGGGGCTCGCCTTTACCCCGGCCGCCCACACGAGCGTCTGGGCGGGAATGGGGGCGCCCTCCTGAAGGTGCACCCGGTCGGGGTCCACGCGCTCGACGGCGGTTCCGGTATGCACGTCCACGCCTCGTCCCTCCAGAACCTGCCGCGTGTAGTCCTGAAGCGAGCGCTTGTAGGGAGGCAGCAGGTGATCTTCCATCTCCAAGAGGATGCACCGGGCCTCCTCGCGGGTATCGAACTCCGCAAAGTCGTCGTTCAGCGTATCGAAGAGCTCCACGAGCGCCCCGGCCATCTCCACGCCCGTGGGCCCGCCGCCCACGATCACGAAACTGAGGGCGCCCTCCCCGGCCGCCTCCCGCTGCCGATCGTAGCGCTCGAACTGGCGCAGCACGCGGTTGCGCAGGTTGACGGCGTCGGGGACGTTCTTGAGCGGATAGGCGTGCTCTTCCACCCCCGGAATGCCGAAGTCGGTCGACACGGCCCCCGCGGCCAGGATCAGGTGGTCGTACGAGAGGGGGGCGCTGCCGTGGAGGTGCACCTGCTGGAGCACCGGGTCGATGTTCGTCACCGTACCGAGGCGGAAGTGGACCGTGTCGTTGCCCTGGAAAATGTTGCGCACGTTGTGCGCGATGTCGTCCGGCTCCAGCCCCGCCATGGCCACCTCGTAGAGGAGGGGTTGAAACTTGTGGTAGTTGTTGCGGTCGACGAGCGTCACGCGGACCGGTGCGTCGCGCAGCGTCTTGGCAGCCTCCAGGCCCGCAAAGCCGGCGCCCACAATGACGACGTGGGGGCGTTCAGACGATGGGGACGGCGTGTCGAACGGCATGGTCGAGAGGGGCTGAATGGAAAAAACCGCAAAAGCGCTATGAACAATTACAACGCCGTCTTTTGGACGCCGATCCCCGCGGTCCTTTCCATTCCCGTACAGCTCGACACAGGTTTGCCAGCATTGTCACACCAGGCAGGGCGGGCGATTCCTGTTTCGGCCCTGCAGAAGCCATTCGTTGCTCCCACGGCACAATGGTGCCGCCGTCCGGCTGCTCGATGCGCTCCTGCGCGTTCGCCCACGTCTCGTCCAGCCGGGCGGCCGTCGCCGGGTTGCGAAGGCGTCGCCCAGCGTGTCGTCGACGGCGAGGTGCACGCCCCCCATGCCGCGGGCCCGCGACGGATGGAACTGGAACTGACTGCCGGTGGCGACGGGGGCGGTCCTGATGGGCACCACCTGCGCGTGTGCCCCCATGGCCCAGAGGGCCCACACGACGAGCAGAAGAACGACAATCTCACCGAGCGTTAGCGGGCGGGGCCGGGTCGGGTTGTTGACAGACATTGCATGGGGAGAGATCAGTCCGAACGGCAGGGAGGACGCAGCGGCCGACGCGCGGCGATGCGGGCACTGAGGCACCACCATTGATACACGCGAATCGTCCCGAAATGACCATGGGCTCTTTCGATTACGCGTGCTCACCGGTGTCCCGAGTTCGTCAAAACCGTCCCACGGTGAGCGTGAGCGAAACCACCGGACTCTGCAATCTCGGCGCGTATCCGGCGTACATGCCCGCCTTGATCCCGCCCTCTCTGTCTCCGTTCTCCCGCAGTGTCACGAAGCCACGACCGCCGATCGAGGCGACCCTCTCGGTGTCGATGTCGAACATGAAGTCGCCGTCATGCGCATACTCCTTGTAGCGTCCACCAATACCCACAGCGGCCCCAAGTACGGGACTGTTGAACGTACGGTGCAGCAGGAAGGCCTGCACCTGACCCGGCCCGGAGTATCCGACGGTGAGGTAGTTGCGGCCCCGAATCTTCAGCGTGGCATCGAACCCCATCACCGGGACGCCGAGCGTGGCGGCAAATGCGTAGCGGCCCTGTTCGTCGTACGACGCAAAAAAGAGCCCACCCCCGGCCTGCCGACCGTTGACCAGATCCTCTCGTTCGCGAGCCCGGTCGGGATGAGCGCGGCGGCCCACGACGCGGGCCGGAGCGCGCGTAGGAGCCAGAGTGCCCGCAAATCCAAAGCCACGAGTATTCTCGTGGGTGGGAAGGGTCGCTCCGTCATGAAACAACACCGATTCGCTAACGGGGACGTGCATTGCACACCCGCCGCCGAACAGGATAGCACTGACGAGTGCGTAGGCCACCGTGACAGAAAGGCGGGCACACATGACCTTGGGGGCGAAGATCCGGTTCAGCTGCGCACAAGTTCTGCCGCAGCAAGGCCGGAAAAGGTCACGCTCGTTGCGCGCGGTGCCACGCCAGTGTCTCGCGGATCCCCGTTTCGTAGGGTGTCACGGTGCCCCCGAAGGCCTCCTCGAACTTGCTCGTATCCATCACGAACGGGTCCCGGAACTGGTAGAGCACCTCCTTCACCTCCCGGACCTGCGCGTTGAAGAGGCCCGCCAGTGTGAGCGACCAGTATCCGTAGGCCCGCATCTTGGGCTCCTCGCCGAGCTCCTCGTAGACCATTTCGATGAACCGGCGGCCCGTGACGGGGTCGTTGCTAGGCAGGTGCCAGATCTCGCCGAGGGCTTCCTCGTGGGTGCCGAGCGTGACGAGCCCACGCGCAAAGTCGGGGAGAAAGGTCATCGTGTGCGGGGCGTCGAGCGCCCCGAGCCACGCGGCGGTCTTGCCGTCCAGGGCGGCCTCGAAGACGAGTTCTCGCGTCGACGAGTTGGCGTGGGGGCCGTAGAAATCAGAGGCCCGCCCGATGGCCACGCGGGTGCGACCCTGCTCGTGGGCGTCGAGCAGCATCGCCTCCATCTCCATGCGGAGTTCGCCCTTCGGTCCCTGCGGCTGACGGGGCGTCTCCTCCGTCATGAGTCCCTCCGTGGGGCCGTACATGTAGAGGTTATCGGTCATGATGAGAGGGGCGTCGGCGTGGGCCGCGGCGGCGATGCTGTTTTCCGTGAGCGTCGGCAGGAGGTCCGCCCACCGCTCGTAGGGCACGTTCAGGCAGTTGTAGACCACCGTCGCGTCCGCGCAGGCCTCCCGTGCCGCGTCGAGGTCTGTGCAGTCGGCGGGGACGACCTCGGTGCCCTCGGGAAACCCGGAGCCGCCGCTGCGGCTTACGGCCCGTACCGCACGGCCGCGGTCGGCAAGCTCATTGACAACAGCGCGCCCGGCCCCACCAGTGGCGCCGAGGACGACGTGGGGATCTTGGGAAGGCGACATCGGAGAGAAATGGATGGTGAATGGGGAGGTGTACGGGGAACGTCATATGTCATTGATGGACGGACGGCGGTCCGCCGAGCGCGGACCGCGGTCGAGACCATGGTCCCTCACAATTTTCACAGTCTCAGAATAGCGATCAAGAGATGGGGGCTAGCTTGGCGTGCAGATCCCAAAGTCCAAGCGCCGCAAGGACGGCGAGGTCGGCAAACAGGAGGGGGGCAAAGACGGGCGGCCCGTAGCGGAGCGCGTCCCAGAGCCCCGTCGTCGCGACCTTCGTCTCCAGCAGCGGGAGGAGGTGCAGCCCCGCGCCCAGCAGCCCGGTGACGACCTGAAGGGCCAACACGCCGTACCCAAAGTGCAGAAGCTGTCGCGTAGGCTGGCGGACGACGACCACCGCGAGTGCCCCCACGGCCAGCGCACTCACGACGACCGGGATCCACTCCGTCCAGTAGAAGAAGGCGTTTCGGGCGTGGTCGATGAGCGAGAGTCCGAAGTTCCCCACAAAGCCGCCGAGGGCCAGAAAGACGATCCACTGTCCCCATGCCGGCGCAGTCGGGTCTTCCGTGCGGTTGAGCAGGAGCAGGCAGCCGAGGCCCGCAAACGAGAGCGGCGCCACGAACGGTGCGGAGTAGACGAGGCTCTTGAGCGTGACGGATTCAAAGAACCAGCCCTCCAGGTGCCACACGAGCCCGGCGAGGCCCACCCCAATCGCTGCCCATCCCACGACGTACCCAATCCAGTATGACCAGTACGCTTGGGGATGGGGTTTTCGCACCACGACCCCGGCAAGAACGAGCGTGCCCACCCCCGCGAAGTAGACTGGAATCCACTCTGCCCAATGCGCAAAGTCGTTAAAGGAATGGGCAAGGTAGACATCCAGGATCAAAAACGCGAGGTTCGAGAGCACGAACAGCTCCAGCAAGAACGGGCGGTCGGTCCACCACTCGTCGCCCGGTTCCTGTTGCACGTCCGGTCCATCGGGCGACTCAGTCGCTTTCATGGCTGCGTAGCTCCTTGGCCTTCTCTTTCAGCTCCACGAAGCGGGCCAGCAGCTCGTAGTTGCCGTGCCACTGCACGTAATCGGGGCCGCCCATGAACGCGCCGTGCTTGGCGGTGCGGCCGTAGTAGTGCCAGTAGTCGAAGATCTCAAACTCCAGGGGCTCATCGAACGGCTCCGGCGTCAGGTACCCCTCGGCCCGCAGTGAGTCGACGATGGCCATGTAGTTGCCGACCTTCTCGTTCGTGGCGCGCACCACGCGCTCGGCGTCCGCAAAGTACTCGTTGGTGTGCTCGGCGGTGTGGCAGTTGTTGCAGGCCCGCTTCATCTCGGCCTGGTTCTGGGCGTAATTCGGGCGCTTCTCGGAGATGGGAGCGAAGAGGTACCACGAGAGGCGCTCGCTCACGTTGTGCGTGGACGCGAGGCCGCCCTGGCCGCTCATGTGGCAGGTGGTGCAGGTGGGGGACGGCATGTCTTCGACCGTCAGGTTCTCCGGGTCCACGTCCAGGTTGTAGAGGTCCTTGTTCGCGTTGAACAGCACCCCGTGCTTCGACTCCTCGAAGATCTCGATCTGCGCGTGATCGGGGCCCATGTGGCACTGCCCGCAGGTGCGCGGCATCCGGGCCAGCTTGAGGGAGGTCTCGTGCCGGGCGTGGCACTCGGTGCACGAGCCGATGGAGCCGTCGGGGTTGGGTTTGCCGATCGAGTGGCAGCCCTGGCACCCCACCTCCGTGGCGGCCTGGCCCTCCAGCTGCGCCAGTCGGTTCGCCGGGCGCTTCACGGCCCCCTCGTGGTACTTCTCGGCGAACTCGATCTGCTCCTCGGTGAAGTCCGTGGAGCCCTGCACGGCGGCCCACGCAGGCGCTGCGTGCCGACTCCGCAAAAACTGCCGGTTCTCCTCGGCGTGGCACTGACTGCAGTTTTTCGACGTGAGCGATTTGGCGAGCGTAAAGCCGCGGTGGTCGAACGATTCCTGCCCGTCCTGCGGGCGGTGGCAGTCGAGGCAGTTCGTGCCCTCCTTCACGTGCGTGCTGCGCTCGTACTCGGCCACGATGGCGGGCGTCTCGCGGCGGTGACAGGCCGCGCACTCGCCGGTCGCCGTCACGAGCTCCGGCTGGGGCTGCTGCGTCTCGAGGGTGGGGCGCTGGGCCTGCAAGAAGAAGGCGCCGACGATGAGCGCGCCCGCAATGACGAGGGCGATAAAGACCGATTTGAACGAATCCATCTCCATGGCGACCGAAGGAGGTGAAGCGATCGCCGCGGGCTGCCGCGGGGAGTGAATGTGAGAGTGTGAAGATTTGTCGATGGTAGCATAACGACCGTTCCGCGCAAATGCAACGAACTCGTTGGGGTGTTCCCGTCACGCCCAGTCTCCACGTGGACCTCGCCCGCATCGACCCGTATACTTGACGTTCCTCCATGCACCCAATCGATTTTCCCACACTCATCGAATGAGTGATCCCGTCTCCCTCCGTTCCCCCCGCATCTACGGAAGTGTGCTCGTGCTGACCCTTCTCACCATCGCGGTAGGGGCGTGGAGTGGGACATCGCTCGGGACGTGGGCATTTGTTGTGCTGTTCGTTGCGGTCGTGCTCACCGGGATGCCGCACGGTGCTATCGACCATCTCGTGGCCGCCCGGCTGTGGGGGCTCGACCAGACGTGGGGCGACCAGGCGAAGTTTTACGGCGGATACCTGGCCGCGATGGCGCTCTACGGGGGACTCTGGGTCGTCGCGCCCGCCTGGAGCCTCGGACTGTTTCTGGTCATGACGATGTACCACTTCGGGCAGGCGGACTTGGCGTACTGGCACCTCCCGCCGCTTCCGGCGCGACTCCTCTACCTGTCACGGGGCCTCTTCCTCATCGGCGGCCCGGTCGCGGCCTTTCCGGGGGTCGTCGATCCGATCTTTGAGGCCATCGGCGGCGTGCACCTGCTCGACTGGCCGCTCGTGGCGACGGCGCCGGACGCCCTCTTCGCGGGACTCGTCGCGCAGCACGTGGTGTCGCTCGGGCTCGCCATGCCGTGGGCGACGCCCGAGGTGGATTGGGCAACGGGGCGGGAGGCGCTCAATGTGGTCGTGCTCACGGCGCTGTTCGGGCTCGTGCATCCCCTCGTGGCCTTCTCGGTCTACTTCGGCGCGTGGCACGCGCTCGGGCACATCCTGGAGATGCTCCGCTTCTTTCGGCGGCGCGGGGAGGCGATGTCGATGGGCCAGTTCTACCGGGAAGCCTTCCTCTTCACCGTCCTTCCCTTCGTCGGACTGGTGGGCCTTTACGCCGCCACGCAGTCGTTTGGGCTGGAAAATCAGATGATCGCGCTCCTGTTCATCCTCATCGCCATCATGACGCTGCCGCACATGGTGGTGGTGGAGAAGATGTATCGGGAGCGGGAATCCGTCCGGCCCACCTCCTGAGAATCAAGGCGGGGGAGGGGAGCGAGATCGATCCGGGGAAGATCCGCTCATCGTTTGCCGAATGGCCTCCTGTGCGTCGCTGTGACGTGTGATCGTTCTCCCCCGGACAAGCCGTCTCTGGACGGCATGCGGTCGTACACCACGCCGAAAAAATCCCTGCTGTGGTAAAAAGGCGGGGCTATCGAGCATATAGGGATGAACGACCGGTGACTCCGTCAGACATCCACTGCGTGTGGAGGGAGAAGAAGCACCTGCGTTCTGTAGTGCACCCGAAAACTTTTTCTAACTACATCCTTGAATGCCATGTCTATACCAACCTTCAAAGTGTTACTCGCCCCTCTTTTTACGTGTATACTCCTCGTCTTTGGGGTGTCTCTGTCAGGACTCGCAGTTCCGGTTTATGCTCAAGAGAGCGAACAGCAGAAGGAGGTCAACGGTCGGGCGGGCGTGAAGTCGAATGATCAGACCGAAGCGGTAAGTTACGTGGGGACCGCGCAGGACCTTGCTCAGTACGGCACGTCTCAGCGCGATCCTGTTGCCCTGATCTCTGCGGCTCGTATTCTCGTCCAGCAGAACGCCGGCGACGCTGAGGCGCCCGACGAAGAAGAACGCCAGTCGGACGAATCAGGAGAAGGATCCAATGTCCCGACGACCGCACAGGGCATGCTGGACGCCGCTCGTCAGATGGCCGGCGACGACGACACCGTCGCCGCGCTGATCCAGGATGTAGAGAACATGATGAGTGCAAGTCGCGGAAGCATGAGCGGACCGAGGCGATTTCGGGGCTCGGTTGGGGGCAGTGATCGAGAAGACATCTGGAGTCTCGGAAACTTTCGAGGGCGCTCCCCAGCCCGTGTGATCCTCCGAGGAAATGGCAGGACCGACCTTGATTGCTACATCTACGACGAGCACAACAACCTGATTGACTCGGACACCGACAGAACGGATTTGTGTGTTCTGGGATGGACGCCCTCGTGGACAGGCCCGTTCCGACTTCGGGTTCGAGACTATAGCAACAACGGGTACAAAAACTACTACGCCTTCGCACACAACTAACTGGAGTGTCACTGATGTGCGGGTCAGGACGGCGTCCGCGGGTACTGGTCCACGAATACGGGTCGAGCCCGGAGGCCGTCCTGCGAATTAGCGCACGTCCGAAACCATTGGGGCGGCGTCTTGGGAGGAGTTCCAGGACGCCGCCCTCTTCTTTGGCGCTCGGGACGTGTGTCGAGGGGGTCACTCTACCGAGAGCCGGGGATCGCGGATGAGCTTTCTTCGGAGTCGGCGCTTCGCGTTGTAGATCTCGCGGATGGGCACGTCGAGAAGGGCAGCGAGGTCCGCGGGTTTTAGGGCCGGATCCTTCAGCAGGAGGTCAATAATTCGACGGTCCAGGGGACGGTCGCCAATCAGGGCAAGCACTTTCTTTCGGAAGAGCTTCTCCTCTACGGTCATGTCTGGAGCGGAGGGGGCCGCTCTCGTCTTCGGGTCCAGCGGTCGATGCCGGGTGCCTGCTGGATGGTCTCCGGCTCCGACCGGTTGCTGACGGGCGACGAAGTTGCTCGCCTGGCTTCGGATGATCCCGCACAGCGTGTTGAACACGGGGACATCGGGCGGAAGGGTACGTTGACCCCCCAGGAGATCCGCAATCGCCTGCTGAACGAGATCGCGAGGCTCGGGGGCTCCGGGGAATGAGCGAAGGGACTGGTTGTAGTAGCGCCGCGCCACCAGGAGGAGGCGGGGAAGGATGTCCTCCCAATTGATGTTCTTAAGACGTTCCGGGGATGAAAAGGAGGACATGATCGAAGGGGGGAGAGCGACCGGGCTTCGGAATATCGGCGTCCCAATTGCCAATTTGAGACGTCCCTCAAATCAGACGGCGGTCTCATGAGTGCAGAAAAGAAACTGCGAAGCGCTCTGTGCGACGTACCACCCCTCGCTTCATGAAGCGTCAGTCCATGCGTCAGGGCTATTCCTGCATCTCATCTTTACAAAATACTAGAATTCAGCTGTCTACTTCAATTAAAAAACTTTTGTTCGGAAGAGGAAGGCTGTTGAGACAAAAAGAGCTACGAGGGCGGGTCCTGTTCAGGGGGCAAGGACGGGAGGTCCGCAGATTATTGGGCGCCATTCCGGATTCGCCCTGGAACGGGGTCTCCTCCGCAGATGCCAAGGGACGCATACTCGGTGGGGCTACCCCGATCC
>Ga0207797_1000254_pt1 | contig 40622 bp, 36 predicted proteins | sample PRCRCaboRojoPR_6_FD_187275 | JGI IMG/M metagenome (GOLD analysis project Ga0207797, IMG submission 187275) | Marine sediment microbial community from Cabo Rojo, Puerto Rico - PR CR 10% Liquid 1 (SPAdes) | ecosystem: Environmental > Aquatic > Marine > Coastal > Sediment | place: Cabo Rojo, Puerto... | reverse complement strand
GCCATCAGCTAGCCTCCTTTTGAGCTTCAGCGATGATCTGATCGTACCGTTTCGTGTACTCCGGGATGTCGCGCTCGGCGAAGATGCCGCGCACGATTCGACTCTCTCTCTCCTCCGAGCTCATCCCCTCGGCTTGCTTCAAGGTCACGCTCTGATCCTTCAGGCGACGCATCATGTCGGGGGCAGTGCCCCAGCGGTTGATGCGGCCCAACGTGGTGTGGCAGTAGCTGACCGCTTCTACCAGGGTGAAGCCCTCCTTGGAGATGGCCTGAGCGATGTACGACTCCAGCTCTCGCACATGGTAGACGGTGCTCCGGGCGACGAAGGAGGCACCCGCCGTCGCTGCCAGCTCGGCGATAGGGAACTGCTGCTCAATATGGCCGTAGGGCGTCGTCGCGGTCTTGATATCCTGCGGTGTGGTCGGTGAGTGTTGTCCGCCCGTCATGCCGTAGGCGGCGTTGTTGACCACGATGGCAGCCAATCCGATGTTGCGGCGTGCGGCGTGGATGAAGTGATTGCCTCCGATGGCCAGTGCGTCCCCGTCTCCCATGACCACGATCACTTTCATCTCCGGCTTGACCATCTTCAGACCGGTGGCGAAGGCCAGCGCGCGGCCATGGGTGGTGTGCATCGTGTTGAAGTCCACGTAGACGGGCATGCGTCCCGTGCACCCGATGCCCGAGATCATCGCCACCTCGTTCTTCTCCAGCCCCAGGTCGTCCACAGCTCGGATGATCGTCCCCAGGACGATGCCGATCCCACAGCCGGCGCACCAGACGTTGGGGAACTTCTTGCTATGGCGCAAATAGCGCTCATGGACGCGCGATTCACTCTGCTGCTTCATACTGCCCTCTCCAGGTCCTCTATGGCGGCGACAATCTCCGCTGGTTTTATCATCTCTCCGTCCGCTCGGGTGACGCGCCGTACCTTGTGGCGACCAATCACCCGCTCGACCTCCAGCACCAGTTGCCCTCGGTTAAGTTCCGGCACCACCACGTGATGGAGCCGGGAGGCGGCGTGCTCGACGACCTCCTCGGCAAAAGGCCAGATGGTCTTGAGACGAAGGAAGCCGACGCGACGCCCCCGCTCTCGCGCTCTCTTCACGGCGTGACGAGCGGCACGTGCCGCACCTCCGTAGGCGATGACGAGCGTCTCCGCGTCCTCGACGCCCTCAATGTCGTAGAGCAGAATGTCGGAGAGAGCCCGGTCGATCTTGCGGAAGATCCGTTCCAGCCAGGGCTGGATCTCATCCACGCGATTGGTGGGATAGCCGCGCTCGTCGTGGTGGAGCCCGGTGAGGTGGTAGCGATACCCCTCGCCAAAGGGAACCAACGGTGGCACGTTCACGTTTGAGCCCTCTGGGAAGTTCTCGAACGGCTTGTACCACTCTGGCGGGACGCGGGTGTCGGGCCGCTGCTCTTGATCCAACGTCGCTGGGTCTGGCAGCTCGATGCGCTCGCGCATGTGCCCAATCAGCTCGTCCATCAACAGGATCACGGGGGTGCGGTATCTCTCGGCGAAGTTGAAGGCTTGCACGGTCAGGTCGAACGCCTCTCGGACGCTGGAGGGGGAGAGCGCGATGATGGGGTGATCGCCGTGCGTCCCCCAGCGGGCTTGCATCACGTCGCCCTGCGACGGGCTGGTGGGGCGGCCCGTTGAGGGACCAAGCCGCTGGACATCGACGATGACGCAGGGGATCTCCGTCATAGCTGCGTAACCGATGTTCTCCTGCATCAGACTGAAGCCAGGGCCGGAGGTGGCCGTCAGCGCTTTGGCGCCCCCGACCGATGCGCCGATGACGGCGGCGATGGAGGCTATCTCGTCCTCCATCTGGATGAACTTCCCGCCAACTTGAGGTAGCCTACGAGAGAGCGTCTCAGCGATCTCGGTGGCGGGCGTTATGGGATACCCGGCGAAGAAGCGGCAGCCGGCGGCAATAGCTCCCTCCGCGCAAGCTTCATCACCCTGCATAAGCTTGACTGTCATAGGGTCTCCTCTTCCGATGCCTCGGGATGGCTTGTGTCCCCATCTTGATCGGTCGGTTCAGCGTCGGATACGAAGATGGCGAAGTCGGGGCAATGCAGCTCGCACCAGCGGCAAGCCGTGCATTTCTCTGGATGGGCTACGATGACGCGTCCATCGTCACCTTGCTCGAGCACACCCAGAGGACAGAACTCGACGCACAGGTTACAGCCTTTGCACCAATTGGGGAAGACGGTGACTCGGCCGCGCGGCAGGCGCCTGCCTCTGGTGCGACGGCGGCAGTCTGATTGCTCCGTCTCGTTTTCTGTCGTCTCTTCAGTCATCAACTCACCTTCTGTCTATTCGTCAGGACTGGATCTCTGATGGTTGTTGAATCGATGGGCCGGTCAGAGCAACACGTCATTATCACACAAAAGACCACATCGTGCCAGTGAACGACGTATTTGCCAGGAAGTTTCCACGGCCCTGTCGGTTTTTGCTGTGAGGTGACCGGCACGTGTTCGGAGACCATGAAGAAGCAACTACAGATCCAGTGTGAGACCAGCTCTGGCGTTTAGGCGAGCCTTCGAAGTGCCGGTCACTTTGAGACAGATAAGGCCCTGGGAGCTGGGAGGTTCCATTCTGAGTTGACAAAGTGGCGGAGGGCTGGTAGAATATCGCTCGCTTGGCCCCATCGTCTAGTGGACTAGGACACCGGCCTCTCAAGCCGGCGACAGGGGTTCGACTCCCCTTGGGGCTACTGCATAGTCGATCATTAGGGCGAGGCTTGTGCGAGCTCAGGCTGATACGCCCGCCTCATTACCCCACTTGTCGGTGGGGTTCTTCTTTTTTGTAGCACTCTGCACGTAGCTTTTCCGAAGCAGGGGCTATCCTCGATCCATCTCTGGGTGTTCGACATCTGGGTGGGACTGAATTTGGTGGAGACGAAGGTCCGTCGTGGCGATCCGTCGCCGCCATCGGCGGCGGGGCGCCGAGATCCTGGTGCGCCGTCAGGTCCCGCGGTCCTTCTCGTATCAACGGAACCCGGGGCCGTCTCACGTCACCCCGGTCGACGCCCCACGGGGGATGGAATGAGGAACTGCGCCGACGATGCTCCCGCAACGCTCGCGAGGGACTACTGCCTGAGTCGCCTGAAGATCGGGGGCATAGCTCGCTTGTGAGCCGAGCTGGCGATCATCCTCTCCACCTTCCCCAGCGCCGCGGGTGCGATCTCCTCGGTCTCTCCCGATGCTATGGCCATCAAAACGCGGTCCAACTCGTGATAGGTGATGCCCAGCTCTCCTTCATCGGTCTGACCAGGCCAGAGACCGGCTGAGGGTGCGCGTTCAACGACCTCTTCGGGGACCCCTAGGTCACGGGCGAGCTTCCACACCTCGGTCTTGTAGAGATCGGCCAGCGGCAGCAGGTCCACGCCGCCATCGCCGTGCTTGGTGAAATAGCCGACCATCAGCTCGGTCCTGTTCCCGGAGCCAAGCACCAGGTAGTTGTTCGACTGAGCCAGGTAGTAGAGCACGGTCATCCGCAGACGCGGCTTGATGTTGGCTGCTGCCAGGGGGTGTTCAGTTGGAGGAAGAGCCTCCGTCAGGGCATCGAAGGCGTCATCCAGGTTGACCGTCACGGTGGGTATGTCGAAGACGTCGGCCACCCGTTGAGCAAGACGAGCGTCTACGGATTGGGAGTGACAGGGGAGGATGGCGGCCAGGACGGATTCCGGGCCGGCGGCGCGGGCCGCCAGCGCCGCCGCGGTCGCCGAGTCGACCCCGCCGCTCAGGCCGAAGACGAACCCATCGGCTCCGGCCCTGGCGAGCCGCTCGGCAAGCCAGTCAGTGATCTGGTGTTCGAGGCTCATAACGTCCTCTTTGCGTGTGTGCTCGCTTGGGCATCCACCGGACGGTGCCTCAGGCAAGGCCGGCCACGACCTCGACGCCATTCAGCGCCATCTGGTAGAGGAAAAGGCGATGGAGAAGATCCCCATCGTGGGGCATCGCCCCGACCTCCTGGGCTACGTCGACGGGCATGTCGAAGGTCTGCACGCAGTTGGCCGGGACGATGACGCGCGCGCCCTCCTGCCCCAGGACGTTGGCCCGGATCCGGAAATAGAGCGCTGCATGGTAGACGCAGATATCTGTGCAGACGCCAACGACGATGAAGCTGTCGACCTCCGGGTGGTCGTCCAACCAGGGCTCTAGGTCGGTGCCTAAGTTGGAGCTGATAGAGTTTTTCGGAAGGATGGTGAATAGGTCGGAGAACGAAAGCTCCTGCAGCTCGTCGATCGTCTCGCTCTCCTCCGTCCCCTCGATGCAGTGAGGGGGGTAGGCGGAGAACTCGACAGCTTCTGGATCGTGGGTGTCCTGGAGAAGCAGGAAATGACGCACACCCAGGGCATGGGAACGCTTGAAAACGTCGACTGCGGCGGGTACGATGCTGGCCGCGCGCTCGCTGGAAAGAGGCCCCACGTCGCAGAAGCCCTTGAGCAGATCCTGCGAGACCACTGCCACCCGCGCGGGTTCTGCGATCGCCTCCTCCATATCGAGGGAGGGTAGGTTCGCCTCCCAGTTCTGCAGCCAGTCGAGGAAGGTCTCGCTCGCCATCTGTTCCTTTGCCATACTGATGTCTCCTTTCAATGGCTCGATATCTGTCGTGTGACGCCAATCCACATACTGAGAAAGCGTGCTAGCCTCTCGATGGATGGAGCCTATGCTATTGTCATTGATTATTGCTGTTTGGTCAAGTGCTCGCCGCGGTCAGGGCGTCACTCTCACACGCGTCAGTGTGACGTGGCTGGCCTGCATGCGTCCACCAGGGGGCGTCACGGGCAGATGGAATATCTCGCTTCCCTGGTGCACGTAGACCGCGATTCGTACGTCGTAAGGGCCGGCGGCAGCGTCGGGGAAGATGGTGAGCGGGATGGTGTCCGTCACACGCTCTCCCTTCTGCCAGGCTGCCGTTGGCGCGGCACCCTCCAGCGGCCAGCTGTCGTGCTGCGCTGCCTTTCGCTGCGCGGGATCTATCACCTGTGCCGATACCGTGTAGTTGCTTTCCATCTCTCGGAGGCCCTTCCAATGAACGGTCAGGGTGAGCGTCCCCGTGGGCTGGATCGCCCGCTGCGTCAGGTCGTAGCCGGTCAGCAGCATGCGGTCCCCGAAGTTGATCGCCACGGGATTGGGCACGTCGCCGCCTGACACCGGCGGTGCGTCTTGAGACCGGATGCTCACCTGGCCGAAGCGAACATTGTCGCCCTGGTCCTCTCCGTCTGCGTCGATGACTGTCAGGCGTCTGCCCGTCCTGGTGTTGAAGAGCCCTACCTCAATCTCGGCCTGGTTGGGGCTGTACGCGGTCGATGGGACCGGGATGACGTAGCGGTCCGCCCAGCGGTAGCCGGACTCCAGCCACGTGGTCGATAGGAGACCCAAGCCCGGGAAGGTGTCTCGCTGGGCAATGACCAGCTCGTGCTCGTCCAAGAGGTGGACGAACACGGTGTGATCCTGCTGCGTGGGAGCTATCGCTTCCCAGTACAGTGTCACCGTGACCTGCCCCCCGGGCGTCGTGGTTTCGGTCTCAAGGTCGTAGCCCAGGAGCCGCATAGCATTGCCGAAGTTAAGGGCCGTCGGCTGGGGGATAGCCTGGATCTCTGCGTCGCTGAGCGGGTCCGGAAGCGCGTAGGCCGGCTGAATCCAGACGAACGGGGCGGCGGCTGAGAGTCCCAGCAGAAAGATGCTCAGGAGCGCGACCAACGGGGCTACTTGGACGTTAGGTGCGATCTGAAGCCGTCGCGGCCACCAGGCGCTCAATCCCATAGCCAGAAGCATGGACCAGACCGGCAGGGCGGCGAAGATCAGCCTTCCCTGAGAGGACCACGTCACGCGTGCCCACTGCACCCAAGGGATCAGGACGCCCAGGCCCGACAGGATGCAGATGACGAATCTCAGATTCAGGGAGACAATGCCAACCTCCCTCGTCGGACTACGAGAGGGTATTGACGGGCTTTCTGAGGCTTCGTGCTCTCCGTCTTCGCTGCCGCCTCTCAGCGTATGAATCACGGATCTGGCCAGAGCGACTATCAACCCGAGACCGGCGGCCACCAGGGAGGCATTCAGGATCTGGTAGACCCAGGGTGACATAGGGACGTTGAGCCCCCCGAAGTTACCCCAGTAACCGGCCAGGAAGCTATGGCGTTCGCGCCACAGCTGGCCCAGCGTGGCGGGAATCTCACGCTTCCCCAGGATCTGGATGAAGGCGTTCAGCCCGCTTGGATCGCCGTAGAGACGGATATTGCGCGCGTACCACCATCCGGCGATGGCGAGCACGGGGAGCAGCGTGGCGAGGCCGCCGGTGAGGAACTCTCTCCATCCTGCCGTAGCGCCGTCGTCGCGGCGCCGTATCGCGCGCACCGTGACGATCAGGGCCGTCAGCACGGTGAGAGCCAGCGAACTCGCCTTCGTCAGCGCCGCTAGGCCCAGGACGACGCCCAAGGAGAGATAGCGTACGGTAGTCTGGCGCCAGGTCGCCTCCGTTGGCGGCCGCATAGGACGCAGTAGCCGGAGCAGCATCAGCAGGCCGAGGCTGCTGAGGGGGACCACCAGGTTGTCGTTGTTGACCGACCCGGCGATGAAGATGACCATCGGCGTGAAAGCATGCAGGGCCGTTGCTCCCAGCGCCAGGGCCGGTCTCCGCGGGAAGGTCTCACGGACGACGAAGTAGGTCAGGGCAACGCCCAGGGCGGCCATCGCGATGGAGAGAAAGCGGACGACGTGAACCGCCAGGACTGTCCCTTGCCAAGGGAAAGCCTCCTGCTCAGGCCGATGGACGACGAGGTTGATGTTACCGTCCGGGGTGGCTATCCCGTTATCGACGTTACGGTTCAGATGCCGGACCTCAGACATATCCGACGTATCGATCCAGCAGGTGGCCAGGGCGCCCAGCGCATAGTAGAGCGGAGGCTGACTTCCCTCCTGACGCCAGGGCCCCACGTTGGCGGGGTCTTGCACCGGCAAGGACCAGGTGTCGGCGATGTGCTTGACCATCGGATAGTGCCAGAGCTCGTCTGAGGCCTCGAAGGGCGGCACGATGATGCTGTAGATCGTGCTCAGTAGGACGAAGGCGACAAGGACGACGATCAGCCCTGCTTGGTCTGGTCGTTTGTTCATAGGCTCCCTCAGATCAGATCGGCGAAGAACGCTGCCGTTCGCTGGCCGATCCGGTTCCAGGTGAAATGCTTGGCCAGGGATCGAGCGCCTGCTTCCAGCCGCGCCCGCAAAGCTGGATCATCGGCCAGTCGACTGACTGCCTGGGCCAGGGCCTCGGGGTGTCCCGGCTCCACCAGCACCATCGCCTCATCGTTCGAGACCTCCGGCAGCAGTACCTCTGGCCGGGTCGTGACGATGGCCCGGCCGTGGGTCAGGCAGGCGAGGAGACTGCCGCGGCGGAAGGAGACGCCGTCCCGATAGGGCAGGACGCAGACGTCCGTGGCGTATAGACTGGCCGAGACCTGTTCGGGAGGGACGTAGCCCGTCCAGTGGACGCGCTCCTCAAGGCCGAGGTCGGCAATGAGACGTTCCACTCGGTCGGCGTAGGCGCGGTTCGTGGGATCGGATGTCCCCACACGCCCCCCGATCTTCAGCAGGTGAGTGGGAAGCCCCTGCTCGACCAGCAGGCCCAAGGTCTCGATCAGCGCCTCCCCTCCTTTGCTCTTGTTGAGGAAGCCGAAGTAACCCAACAGAAGATCGTCGGGAGTGACGCCCCAGCGAGCGCGCTCCGCTGCCCGATCGTAGCCGGGGGGCGGGACGGATGGGATATTGCTGCCGATGGGGATGCGCTCCAGGTTCGAAATCCTGGGCTTGAGCTCTGAAAGCCTCTGCTCATCTTCACGGTTGGTGACGATCACGCCGTCGGCGCGCTGAGCCAGGAGGCGCACCGTCCACCAGCGGAGTGGCCCAGCTTTCGGGAACAAATAGGGCACCTTGAGGTCGTGGAATGTCACGATCAGCGTGGGTCGTCGCTGCTGCCCAGGCAGGAGGTTGATGACGGGATGCATGTCGTAGGCGGCGGTCTGGTACTGGACGTTCAGCGCCTCCAGCCCCAGCTCTCGGGATAGCCGGAGGATCTTCCTCCAGCAGCCGAAGCGCCAGCGATCGATCATGCGGTGCACGCTGAGACGGTTCGGTCCCTCAGCCACCTGCCGATCTTCGGGACTGGGGGCTGATGTCCGCGGCGACGACGTTATGACGTGGACGCGGTGTCCCAGATCGGCCAGGGCGTGCGCCAGCTGATCGGTGAAATCCCCCACGCCGCCGTGGTCCGGTGGGTACTCACCCGTGATCATGCCGATACGCATTATCAAGTTTGGCGGTGGAAACGAAGCCCTGAGGCGAGCACCTGACGGTAGGCCTCGATCCGTTGGGCGCGAAGAGGGCGCTTGTGGCCCACCAGCCACTTGGCTCCCTCCACAACGACTTGCCAGGTGTAGCTCGCCAGCAGGTACCAGCGCAGCGCTGCTGCTGACAGCGCCCCGTGATGCTTTCGGAAGTAGCGCACCTTGCTGGTCTGGAAGTGGATGTGTCGGGCGGCGACGACCTGTTCGCTGCTCTTCCCCACGTGATGGACAATCTGCGCAGTGGGCAGGTAGACCACGCGCCAACCGGCCTCTCGGAAGCGCCGGCACCAGTCGAGCTCCTCCGAGTACATGAAGAAGCCCTCGTCCATGACGCCTACCTCATCTATTGCCTCTCGCCGGGCCAGCATAGCGGCTCCTGTGATCCAATCCACATCCTGGACGTCATCGTCGGGCCGGTCGGCGACGTAGTACCGTTCCAGTCTCCGACGGATTGGGGCGGTGATCTGACCCGCTACTGTACGTCGCTCGAGGTCAGTGATGGTGGGCTGCAGCCACGTTGACTCGATGAACGCCGTCGCCAGCGTGGGGAAGCGACGACGGGAGGACTGAACGCTGCCATCAGCGTTGAGAAGCTGCGGACCGATCATGCCGACGTCAGAGTGCTGGTCGGCGAAGGCGACCAATTCTGCCAACGCCTGATCCACGATCTCGGTGTCCGGATTAAGCAGCAAAACGTACCGACCCTTCGCGAGCGCGATGCCCTGGTTGTTGGCGGCGGGGAAGCCTCGATTCGTCTGGTTGGTCACGAGCTGGGCATGGGGGAACTGATCCCGCACCATCGTGGCGCTTCCATCCCTGGAGGCGTTGTCCACGACGATGATCTGGAGCGCCAGGTCATCGGGCGTAGCCTGGTCGACTCCGGAGCGGGTCTCGGGATGACGGATGGATCGTAGGCAGCGCCGCAGCAGATCGCAGACGTTCCAGCTGACGATGACGATGGAGAGGTCGGGCATGCCTTCCCTTCGATCTTGCTCCGGGTAAGCCGCGCTCAGCATCGACGCTAGCGATTGGGACCGAAAGCGATTAGAAATGACGGTCCACGGTGAAGTCGGCCAGGCCTAGGAGGGCTGTTCGATGGAGGGAGTCTGGAAAGCCATCCAACGCTGTCTTGGCCTCATCAACGTGCTGCCGTGCCATTGTCAGAGCTTCATCGATGGCAGGGGAAGTGATGATGGCTTGCACGGCCTCTTCCACGACGTCACTGGATCGCTCGCCTTCCAGCACGTGGCGCACTGCTGAAGGCCCCAAGTCCGTCTCCACATAGAGCAAGACGGGCAACGTCGCCAGCCCCTGTCGCAAGTCGCTGCCCACGGGCTTACCCAGGGTCTCCTCATCTGCTACGAAGTCCAGCACGTCGTCCACGATCTGGAAGGCTGTGCCGATCTCCTCTCCATAGGTGCGAAGGGCCTTCTCCTCAGCTGGTCGGTCGCCAGCCAGGATAGCTCCAGCCTCGGCGGAGAGAGCGATCAGCGAGGCCGTCTTGGCGTAGATGCGTCTCTGATACTCCATAAGGGCGTTGGCCCGGTATCTGCCGTTGAACATCTGGCGGATCTCCCCGTTGCAGATCACCATCAGGGTCTCGGCAAAGCGCTGGGTCAGTCGCATGTTCTCCGTCTGGGCGACCAGGTAGGCGGCGCGGGCGAAGGCGTAGTCCCCGGTCAGGATGGTTGCGGCAGGCGTCCAACTGGCATTCAACGTCTCCACCCCACGACGGATCAGCGAGCCATCGATCAGATCGTCGTGGACGAGCGTAGCGGTGTGGAGCATCTCAGCGGCCGCGGCTGCGAGGATCGCTTGATCGATCGACGCATCGCAGAGGTGAGCTGACAGCAGCACCAGCGTGGGGCGAAGCCTTTTGCCGCCGCCCTCGATCAGGTGATCCAAGGCGAGACCAATCGCTTCGTGCTCTTCAGGGGGATGCTCCCCGAGTACCGCCTCCACCCTCCTCAAGTCGTCTTCAACTGGATCAAGGAAGGATAGGTCAGTCAATGGTATGCCTCAATCTCTCCGACAGGCCCAATCGCGCGTGCTTCATCAAGGTGAGGAGCTCGGAAGACCAAACAGATGACGGGCGTTCTCCGTCGCTGCATGTGCCACCTGCTGTATCGAATTCCCTCGGGCTTGAGCCACCGCTTCGGCGACGAATCTGACGTACGCTGGCTCGTTTCGCTTGCCGCGATGGGGCTCGGGTGTCAGGTACGGACAATCAGTCTCGATCAACAGACGATCCAAAGGAATGGCCCCGGCTACCCTTCGCAGTTGCTCCGCATTGGCATAGGTCACCGGTCCCGAGATGCCAACGAGGAAGCCCATGTCGATCACTTGGTCCAATCGCTCCATGCCCGCCGCGTAGGTGTGGAGCACCCCGGTTCCTGCCCAGTCGCCCAGTATGTCCAGGACGTCCTCATGGGCGTCACGGCTGTGAATGACCACGGGGAGATCCAGCGCTGACGCCAGAGTGAGCTGATCCTCCAACGCCTGCCGCTGGGCAGGTCGTGGTGAGTAGTCTCGATAGTAATCGAGTCCGATCTCGCCGATAGCGACCACTTTCTCGTGCTGTGCCAGAGCGCGCAGGGCGTCCAGCGCCCGATCGGTGACGGTTTCGGCGTCGTGTGGATGGATGCCGACAGTGGCGTAGATGAAGTCATATCGCTCGGCCAACCTGACCGAGGCTCGACTGGTGTCCACGTTCGTCCCTATGTTCACTAGCGCGACCAGCCCGGTTTCCTTGGCCCGTTTGATGACCGCGTCACGGTCATCATCGAATTGCGGGAAGTCCACGTGGGCGTGTGAATCGATGAGATCCATAGGGTTCTATAGCCCGGCTTTCACGGCGCGGCTACTTCAAACCGGCCAGCTCTAATCCCTCGTTCAAGAGTGGCTGCACCTTATCCTCGTCGGTCGTCTCACAATAGACGCGGATGACGGGCTCAGTACCGGAGAAACGGATCAAGAGCCAGCCGCCATCCTCAAGCTCGTACTTGTAGCCGTCAAGTGTGACGATGTCCTTGACCTCAAGGCCGGCAAGCGTCTCCGGTTCGGCAGCGTCGAGCCGGGCTTTAGCTTCGGGGCGCTTTTCGTCGGGGAACCGGGTATCCACGCGGTCGTAATAGTAGGAGGCACCCAACTTGTCGTAGAGATGTTCAATGAGCTGAGATGGTGACTTACCGGTTTGGACCATCAGATCGAGGAAGTAGAGGTTGCCCAGGATGCCATCTCGTTCCGGAATGCTCTCACCAAAGGCGTAGCCTCCGCTCTCCTCCCCTCCGATCATCGCATCGGTCTCGATCATCTTCGGCCCGACGTACTTGAAACCGACCCCGGTGCGGTAGACCGGCACGTCGTACATCTCCCCCAGCCTCTCCAGCATAGACGTCGTGGAGACGGTCTTCACGATAGGCTTCCGTTTCCCCCGCACCTCGAGCAGGTAGTAAGCGAGCAAACCGTAGACCTGGAGCTGGTTGATGAAGACGCCGTTCTCGTCCCCAATGCCCATGCGGTCGGCATCGCCGTCCATAATCAGACAGACGTCGGCCCCGAAATCGACCGTCTTCTCCAGCGCTGGGTCCACGTTGGGGGGAATGGGCTCAGGACGCACCATGCCGGGATAGAGAGGGTTCCGTCGGTTGTGAATCTCAGTCACGGTCGTTGGCCCGCCGCCAAGAATGCGTGGGAACCAGCCCATGCCGTTGCCCCACATAGGCTCGACCAGGATGCGGAGATCGGCCTCCTTGATGCGCTCAATATCCACCAGCTTGCTGATATGCTCCATATAGACTGGGGCGGCGTCCCAGATCTCCACGAGGTCTTGTTCCTCCGCTTCCTCAAGGGCTATGCGTCGGACATCCTCCAGCGGTGGAATCGCTTCTTCGATGGTGCGCAGGCCAGCGGGAGCGACGGCGGCACCGTTCCTATCGCGCACCTTGAAGCCACAATCCCACGGAGGGTTGTGACTGGCGGTGATGTTGATGCCGCCTGATGCGCCTAGTTCCACGATGGCGTAGGAGATCACCGGGGTAGGGGTGGCAGTGTCAGTCAGCCAGACGTGGAACCCGTTGGCTGCCATTACCTCGGCGGCTGCGGCTCCGAAGTGTTCGGCTGCAAATCGCTTATCGTAGCCGACGACGACCTGGCTCCCCTCGAAGCCTTGGTCCACCAGGTAGTTCGCGAAGCCTTGGGCGGCCCGACGCACGTTGTCAAAGGTGTAATCCTCCGCGATGCGCGCTCGCCAACCGTCTGTGCCAAAGTGGATGTCCGTTGTCATTGTAGCGTCTCCTCGGGTATCATGCTCCGTGCCCTAGGCCAGGCCGTTCTCTTCTTTGAGCAGTTTGATGTCGCTGTCCACCATCATCTGCACCATCTCCTCAAAGGAGACGGACGGTTCCCACCCGAGCTTCTGCCTGGCCTTCCTGGCATTCCCAATGAGGATGTCGACCTCTGCAGGGCGCATAAACCTGGGGTCCTGGACGACGTAATCCTGCCAGTCCATGTCCTTGTAGCCAAAGGCAGCCTCACACATGTCTCGAATCGAGTGTGTATCCTCCGTGGCGACGACGTAGTTGTCGGGCTCTGGTTGTTGGAGCATAAGCCACATAGCGCGTACGTAGTCGCCCGCAAAACCGATGTCTCGCTTCGCGTCCAGGTTGCCCAAGGCTAGCTCGTCGGCTAGGCCCAGGACGATCTTCGCCACGCCGTACGTGATCTTGCGCAGCACGAACTCCAGGCCACGCCGAGGACTGGTGTGGTTGAAGAGAATGCCCGACGTGGCGTGGAGATCGTACGACTCGCGGAAGTTGATCGTGATCCAGTGGCCATAGACCTTGGCCACGCCGTAAGGGCTGCGCGGATAGAAGGGGGTATCCTCGTCCTGAGGTACCTCGCGCACCTTGCCAAACATCTCGGAGGAGCTGGCCTGGTAGAAGCGGATACTATCGTTGACTGTTCGGATGGCCTCCAGCATGCGGGTCACTCCAAGGGCCGTGACGTCACCGGTGAAGACGGGTTGCTTCCACGACGTTGGTACGAAGGATTGGGCTGCCAAGTTGTACACCTCGTCGGGGCGGTTTTCTTGCAGGATCCTGATCAATGACACCTGATCCAGGAGATCTCCGGAGACTAAGGTGATCTTGTCCTGAATGTGCTGGATGCGGGAGAAGTTGAGGGTACTGGTGCGGCGCACCATACCAATGACGTCATACCCTTTCTCCAACAAGAACTCGGCCAGGTAAGAGCCGTCTTGACCGGTAACGCCCGTGATGAGTGCCTTTGGCATGCAATGACTCCTTATACTTATGCGTGATTATGATCGCTTGAAATCTGTTCGCGCCAGTAGGTTAGCGTATCGTGCAACGTCTGCTCGAAAGGGATTTGCGGTTCCCAGCCTGTCTGCTCATAGAACTTCTTCGCGCTGCCATAGACGACGGGTACGTCCACAGGACGATAGCGTTCTGGGTCTCTCTCGACCTCGATCTCTACGTCCGAGTAGCTCAGCAGCGTCTCTAACAGTGCCCTGATCGACCGTGGTTCCCCGGATGCCAGGTTGTAGACCTCGCCGGGCTGTCCCTCCGTCACCGCCAGATGATAGGCGCGCACGATGTCTCGGACGTCGGTAAAATCGCGGGACGTCGACAAGTTGCCGACCCTCATAACTGGTTCCTGGAGTCCCGCCTCGATGCGCGCCACCTGACTGGCGAAGGCTGGGGCGACGAATCGGGACGACTGACCAGGCCCGGTGTGGTTGAAAGGGCGCACCCTCACAACCGGTATCCCGTAGGCCAGGTAATACTGGAAACCCAGGTAGTCCTGACCCACCTTGCTGACGGCGTAAGGATTGTTGGGACGGAGAGGGCTCCGCTCCGTCTGGGGCAGTTCTTCTGGTCTTGGCGCACCATATTCCTCGTTCGAGCCGACCACCAGAAAGACGACCTCGCGTTCTGATTGCCGCACAGCCTCCAACAAGTTCAGTTCGGATAGGATATTGTTCTCTAGCGTGTCCCACGGATCGGAGAATGAGGTTGGAACGAAGGACTGAGCAGCGAGATGGAAGATGACGTCTGGTTGAAGATGATCTACGAGGGCGGTTACGCTGTCCTTCTCTCGCAGATCCTCGGATCGGAGATGGAGTCGAGGGTGCTGCTCTTCGCCCTCGGAGACTGGGGCAAAGACAGTCCCCGTCAAGTCCCAATCTGTATGCGACAATAGATAGCTACACAGGTGTCCCCCGACAAACCCTCCCGCCCCGGTGATCAATGCTTGCAATGTCTGCCTCCTCGGGGAGAGATTATACCGTACTTTCCAGGACCTGCCAACCGTTTGCTCGCCGGCACCGTCGGCGCGGCTCCGCCCGTCCAGGACGAAGGGCTGCTGCGGGCGTCAATAGGTGATGAGGCTGGAGGAAACGTGGGGGAGAGCCAGGAGGATGGGCTTGTCGCTCGTTGGCTGCTGCCAAGATGGAACCAGGCTCGTGAGCCGTGGCTGGTCTCACGAGCTCTACCGCTGAGCCTGCCCTACGCGGCCTTCTTGGCTTGGGGGAGGAGGATGCTGAACGTGCTCCCCTCCCCAAGGGCGCTCTCGACCAGGATCCTTCCTCCGTGCAGATGGATTAGCTCTTGAGCAATGGCAAGGCCCAGCCCTGCCCCTTGCTGTTCCTGTTGGTCACGGTTGATCTGTCGGAATCGCTCGAAGAGATGGTCCTGTTCATCGGCCGGTATACCTACTCCATCGTCGGACACAGCTACTTCCACCCATTTGCCGCTCGACCTAACCCGTACCGTCACCTCGCTCCCTTTGTGGCGAGAGAACTTGATCCCGTTCTCGATGAGGCGGCTCAGGGCATCTGTGAAGAAAGGCTCACAAAGACGGACTGGGGGCAGAACGTCATCTGTGTGAGTCTTCAGCGCGACGCCATTCTCCTCGGCCGGCAGCCTAAACCTCTTCGCTGTGCGCTTCACGATTTCGTCAAGGTTCCTGTAGCGAGCGACGAGCGCTTCGAACTGCTCCTGGGCCTGTCCGGAGTCGATCTGGACGAGCAACAACAGGTCCTCCACCAGGCGGTTGAGGCGATCCGCCCCGGTCTTGATCCCCATCAAGAAGTCCCTAACCTCCTCGTGTTTGAGGGAGGAGACATCCTCCAGGGCCAGGTCGGTGTAGCCGGTCACGTACGTGAGCGGTGTGCGCAACTCGTGGCCGAGGACCGTGACGATCTGTTGCTTGAGTTGCTCGAACGCAGCCTCGCTGGCTTGCTCGATGGCGCGGGCGCGGCCCAGCCGGGATCGAACGCTGATGATCAACTCATCGGCGTCGAAGGGCTTGGTGATGTAGTCCTCGGCGCCAAGCTTCTTCCCCTTCAGTTTGTCCTCCCGCTCTGACTTGGCGGTGAGGAAGACAAAGGGGATGGGAACCCATTCGTCGCAGGCACGGATCCTCTCGTAGAGGGTATAGCCATCCATGCGGGGCATCATAATGTCGGCCAGAATGAGATCAGGTTGGACCTCCTCCATAGCGTCCAGCGCCTCTACGCCATCGGTGGCTGTCGTGACCGTGTAGCCCTCGGATTCTAGAATGCCCTTGATGGCTCGGGACATGGGTTTGTGGTCCTCTACAACTAGGATGTGTTGCCCGCTCATAGTGTCTCCTTGAAAGCTTCTTGCTTACCTTCTCTGCAAGGGGTCGGATGGCTAGAGTTCGAATGTCGAGCGAATGACACAGACCAGCAGACTACGATATCCCCGTATCAGGATTCAGGGGCAGGGCTAGCGAGAAAGTGCTGCCCTCTCCAGGGCCGTCGCTCTCCACGTATGTCCGTCCGTTATGCACCTCGGCGACGTAGCAGACGAAGGCCCAGCCAATGCCTAGCCCTTCCTGACCGCGGCGTAGGGCTTCGGCGCTCTGTTCAAAAGGAAGCCCCAGGGTGTCCAGGCGCTCGTGTGTCAGGCCGATGCCGGTGTCGGAAACCTCGATAAACAGCCACTCGTCGGATTGGAACGCCCGTATTCTGGCCTTGCCCCCGGGTCTGTTGAACTTAACGGCGTTGTGAGCCATCTGGAAGACGGCCTCGCTGACTAACTCGGCGTCCATCCTGGTCTTCGATAGGTTGGGTGGAAGATCCAGCTGGAAATCTACCTCGCGTGCTCTTGCGATCATAGCCACCGGTTCGATAGCCCACGGGACCACCTCGTCCAGCCCGTGGAGCCCGAGTTGGGGTTCGCGTTGTTTGTTCACCAGCTCGGCGAACTTGACGACCCCCTCGATGCAGCGGTGCAATCCCGCGATAGCTGTCGACAGGTCCTCCAACGTCTCTCTGACTTTGGCGTCCTCCTTCTGGCTCTGCTTCTGCAGGACCGCAAGCGTCGTGCCGATAGATGCGAAAGGGGTGAGCAGCTCGTGAGTCACTGTGCTGACAAAAGCTGCCTTCAGGCGATCCAGCTCCAGGAGACGCTCCCGAGCTCGCTCCAGGGCCTCTCGTTCTTCTCTTTCCCGCTGCCAAAGCTCCTTCAGATCTCGAGCATAGACCGTCAGCTGGTCCAGGGACATCGTGCCGATGCTCGGTTTCCGCGTTCGGGGTTCAACAGACTCTCCCGCAAGCGTCTCTTTGACCAGATCGATCAGCTGCACTGGACTGAAGGGCTTGGTCACGTAGGCGTGGGCACCGGCGGCGAGGCCTACTGCTCGATCCTCCTCCTCCGATTTTGCCGTGACAAGGATCACCGGGATCTCTGAGCTTCCCGATGCCGTCTTGAGAGCCGCGCACACCTCGATGCCGGTCCGCCCAGGCATCATCACGTCGAGGAGGACGAGATCCGGCTGCAGCTGGCGAGCAAGCGACAGGGCCTCCTTGCCGTTGTGTGTGACGATGGTCTCCAGACCCTCCAGATCCAACGTCGCGGCGATGGCTTCCGCGAGCAAAGGATCGTCCTCGGCGATCAAGACGGTCTGCTGCTTGGGGCCTTCCAGGGTATCCGTCTCCCTCATCTTCACAGATGAACTCATCAGATGAAGGTTCCTGAGAACTGACTAGCTTCGACGGTCAAGCTATTCAAGGTATCCGTTATCCCTTGGCAGCCGAACGCGCGTCGTGTTCCATCACTCTGGGTTCCGGGGTAACCATACCGTGAAGATGCTCCCTTTGTCGACCTCGCTCTCCACCGCTACCTGTCCACCGTGCAGCTCGACAATCTCCTTGAGGATCGCCAGGCCGAGCCCGGTTCCCGAAATCTGCATGGTCCGGGGCTTCTCGCCTCGGAAGAAACGGTCGAAGATGTACGGTAGTTCTTCCTCGGGAATGCCTATACCGGTATCGGTCACGGTAAGGGTGGCCCAGGATCGTCCGTTTGCTACGTCATAGCTTGTGGAGACGGTGATAGCCCCTCCTTGCGGTGTGTAGCGGATGGCATTGGACAACAGATTGTTCAGCACTTGCATCATCCATTTGGAATCCGCCGAGGCTATAGGATCGGGCTTTCCGAGATCGCTCGTCAGCGTGAGACCGTGGCTCTGAGCCTGATTCTCGTATTTCTCCAGGGCCATCTCGACCAGATCGTTGAGGTTTGTAGGTTCCGGCCGGATCTCCGTGCGTCCTGCGTCCACACGGGATATCTCCAGGATGTCGCGCACCAGGTTGGCCTGGTGCTCCGCTTCGTGAATCAGCGGGTCTAGGTATTCCTTCCATCCCTCCGGCTGTTGTTGCATCAAATGGGCCAGCAGCTTGATAGTGGCGATCGGCGTGCGCAGTTCGTGGGAGACGTTGGAGACGAAACGGGATTTCATACGGTTCAACGCTTTAAGATGGCTGACGTCGTGGATCGCTACCACGGCTCTGGCCTCCTCCATCTCTGGCTTACGGACAGGAGCGGCTGTGAGCTGGAGATCCAGCCCGGTCAGCTCAAGGACCATCTCCGGTTTGCCCTCGGCCTGCATCGCCAGCGCCTTCACGGCCTCTCGCAGTTGATCAGACTCCTCCGGGGAGAGGGTCTGCTGGAGCCAGTCTCGTGCCACCGGATTGGCCAGGACGAGTTCTCCATCAGTTCCGGCCAGAATGATGCCATCCGTGGTGCTTTCCAGAATAGCCTCCAGTTGGGCGTACTGGGCTCGGAGCTGGGAGGTTCTCTCCTCGACTCGCTCTTCCAGCGAATCGGCGTAGCTATGGAGCTCCTGGTAGAGCTGGGCGTTTTCTAGGGCTGTGGCTGCGTGATTGGCGAATGCCTGGAGCCGTTGCGCATCCTGCTGCTTGAACGTGCCTTGACGCGTGCTGTTCACGTTCAGAAACCCCACCACGACGCCGCCCACTTTGATCGGGGCTCCTACGTAGGATTGCCAGGGCTCTTGACCCGCTTCTTGAATCCATCGGGGGTCCGTCGTGGTGTTGGGCACCGCGATCGGATCCCCGCTTTGGATCATCTTCATCAAGAGAGGATAGTCCATGATGGAGACGGATTCAACGCCCCAATCCTCGCTCTCATAACCGCGTCTGCGGGCGACCCGGGCTCGATCCTCCTCTTCGATCAGCATGATGTTGAAAGCATCTCCATCGACGACCTTCTCCACCTGCTCCAGGATCCGGTCCAGGACCTGATCAAGGTTGAGTGTGCCACTGACGACAGCGGCGGCTTCCTCCAGGGCTTCGGTCTGCTGTCTCTGTCTGCGCTCAGCCTGGAAGAGCCGGGCGTTCTCCAAGGCGACACTCAGTTGGCTCGCTATGGTGGTGTAGAAGTCCAGGTCCTTTTCGTTAAAGGCATTGGGTTCGCTGCTCTCCACATTGAGTACGCCTGCCACCTCTCCATGCACGCCGACTGGGACGGCTAGCTCGGAACGTGTCTCTGGAACACCCTCGTAGTAGCAGGGAGACTCGCGAACGTCGTCGACGATCATCGGCTCGCCAGTGAGGAAGACGTGACCACAGACGGAGCGATCGAATTCCAGGACTACCTTCTCTGCCTCGACCGGGAATCCGATCTGGGAGGGATGGAGGCTTAGTGACCTTCGATCACGGTCGGACACGACGAAGCCGATGAACTCGGCTCCCATCGTGTTGTGGAGGGCCTCAAGCGTGCGCTCCAGGATCATGTCGAAGTCCAGTGAGGATGCAGCCGCCAGCATAAGTTCGCGCAGGACCTGAGTCTGGGCGAGACGGCGGCTCGTTTCCTCGTATAACTGAGCGTTCTTGACGCCGATGGCCGCTTGCTCGGCGATCGTGGTGAGGAGTTGTTGTTCGACCTCGCCGTAGGCCTGCGGTTGATAGGCCTGGATACAAATGGCGCCCACCGTTCGGTCGTCTATCTGCATAGGGACACCGAGCCATGAGGCTGGTGTCTCCATGGTGCCCCATAGCTCAGCCGGCGGTAGGTGCTCTCGCTCGTTCTGGAAATCCCGTATGAGGAGGGGCTTCTTCTTCTTGATCACGGAGGCGGTCAGACCATTGCCGAGGGGCTTGCGTTCTGCAGGTGCCATCTTGCCGTTATCTATCTGCAGTTGATAGCGCAATTCATCGGTCTCTTCGTCATAGAGCGCCACGAAAAACGCATCCAATTCAAACGTATCCCTGACCTCGCGGTACACGATCCGGGTCAGATCCTCCAGATCCAGCGTCTTGCCCATAGCGCGGGCGATGCGGTTGATGACAGATAGGTGCTTGTTCCGCAGGATGGTCTTCTCGCCAAGCCTGGCGTTTCCAATGATGGCTGCTGCTTGGTCTGTCAATTGGTCCAGTAGATCAAGGTCTTCGTGGGAGAACGCGGCGGGAGAAAGGGTCACCATCTCCAGGACGCCCAGACATTGACCGTCATAATGTAGGGGGACCGCGGCGATGGCGGCAGAGGTGTCACATCGATCGAGGTCCAGGACGCGCTCGACAACGAGTGGCTTCCGGGTTTCCAGGACCTTTTCGGCCGTCTCAAGTCTCTTCTCCGCCGGAGTCTTGATGGCCTGCTCGCCGATGGTAATGACCGACTCAAGAGAGCGCATCCTTGGGCGGTAGATGTAGAGGTATCCGGCGTCGCTCCCCGTCAGGTCAACAGCCTGACAGACCAAGACGCGGCACACGTCATCCACGTTCAGCTCATCGGTAAGGTCGAGACTGGCCACAGAGCGCACCTTCTGTTGAGTCGTTTGCTGCCGAGCCATTGTTGATACTTCTTCTACTTCTTGATCCTGAATCACCAGGCCGGATTCCGCGGTGACGAGGCCACGAAGTGGGACAGTCACGGAAAGTGCAGCAGGACGACGGTAGGGCAGGCAGAGTTCGGATGACGCGTTCCTGCGGTCTGAGCTCCTTGTGCTCTCAGTATAACATGACAGAATGGGGCTGGCAATAGGGGTAAGGTAGTAGTTTCCTCCTACACGCCCCGGAGTCTATGCCGTATCGTGTTTCGGCACGCCTGCTTGTCGCCGATGCGCATCAGTTGTATAATCGCTCCAGGAACTCAGCCTTAGCCAATTGACACTATGGTCTTACTTGAAGAGCATATGCTGGAGTTCATAAGTCGTAGCGCTGAGCAGACGCAGCGTCTGGGCGCTCGTCTGGGCACGCTGCTTCAAGGGGGGGACGTCATCTGTCTGCAGGGCCCTCTGGGGTCCGGCAAGACTTGCCTGACCCAGGGTATTGGTCGCGGTTGGGGTGCGCGCCAACAGTTGGTCAGCCCTTCCTTTGTGCTGGTCCGTGAGTACGCACGGCCCGAGGACGAGCAGAGGCTTTTTCACGTTGACCTTTACCGTATCTCGCATGCGGAGGAGGCCTGGACGTTGGGTCTGGATGAGTTCCTGGGCAGTCGCTATGCCGTCAGCGTCATTGAGTGGGCAGGGCGGGCTAAGTCTCTGATCCCCGACGAGCATCTTTGGATCAAGCTGGGCTTCGTCGAGCCTGCTGACCTGACCCGGCGTCATCTCTGGTTTTCCGCTCACGGCCAGCGTCACCAGGAGTTGCTGCGTGAGTTCCGCCGTCTGGCGTTTGGAGCGTGAACGCGATGTTGATAGCGATAGACACGGCGACAGATCAGGCCAGCCTAGCGCTGCACGACGGGTTCCGCCTGCGCGTGGAACAGACCTGGGAGGCTCGGCGTCGACAGACCCGTGAGCTTTCCCCTCGCCTGGCTTCGGCGATGGAGCAGGTAAGTCTTCTCCCCAAACAGCTGAGCGGCGTGGCGATAACGAAAGGGCCAGGATCCTTCACGGGGCTTCGCATCGGGATGTCGGTGGCGAAGGGATTGGCTATGGCTCAGAATGTACCCCTGATCGCCGTGCCGACGCTTGACGTTGTGGCTTCTGCTCAGGGGCGTGACCGACGCCGACTGGCTGCGGTGTTGCAGGCCGGGCGCAGTCGCATCTCCATTGTGTTCTATCGGTGGCAGTTTGGCGAGTGGCAGGCACAAGACGACCCACGCCTCACCACCTGGGATAATCTGGCCGAGGAGATCGACGAGCCAACGCTCTTCTGCGGAGAGGTTGGTCAGGCAGGTGCCGACGTGTTGGCGCGGCTTGGCGATCGGGCTGTGTTGCTGCCTGCAGCGTGGCGGCTTCGTCGAGCTGGCTTTCTGGCTGAGCTAGGCTGGCAGCGTCTCAACCGGGGTGAGGTTGACGACCCGGCTGCGCTGAACCCGATTTATCTTAAGCACTCCGTTTGATGCCCTTCGTTCTTCGGCCCATGGAACCCCGTGACGTGCCCGTTGTGGTCGCCATCGACCGCTTGTCTTTTCCCACGCCCTGGTCCGCGGCCGCATTTCGTCGCGAGTTGCAGAAAGAGGCGTCCACCTACTCGGTGCTCTTGAGGCCGGAGGGGAATGGCGCCCATACCTTTGCTGATCACGGGAGCACGTGGTTGCAACGTCTCTTCAACCCAACGGCGCCGAGCCGGGTCATCGGATACGTGGGGTTCCGTTTGCAGGGGGGACACGGGCATATCACTACGATTGCTCTGCATCCTGACTGGCGCGGTCAAGGGTTTGGCGATCTGCTTCTCTCAGTGGCGCTGCGAAAGATGATAGCTCGGGGCGTCGAGATGGTGACCCTGGAGATGCGCCCCTCTAACAAGTTGGCCTACAAGCTTTACCGGAAATACGGCTTTTGCGTTGTTCAGTTCCGGCGTCAGTATTATCGAGACGGTGAGGACGCTTGGGTGATGGCGGTCAGAATGAACGAGAGCTATCGAGAAAGACTGACCGAGCTCCGCGATGCGGTGAAAGAGCGCTTCGAGCGCCAGGATATCGAGGTTGGACAAATCAACGGCGACCCTCTATAATCCTCGAAGGCGGTCATACGAACGAAAGGGCGGCGTCGGGACGCCGGGTCGCAGGTCTATCCCGTCGCCCGAGTCACTATCAGGTCGAGTCTCAGGAGGAAAGTGTGTCAGAACTGGAAAGACTGGCGGCAGAGGTTGCTGAATGCACGAAGTGCTTGCTACATCGAGGTAGAACGCACGCTGTGCCCGGTGAGGGCCCGGAGGACGCCGACATCGTGTTCATTGGTGAGGCCCCCGGTTTCCACGAGGATCAGCAAGGTCGTCCCTTCGTCGGCGCCGCCGGCCAGTTCTTGGAGGAGTTGCTGGAGGACATTGGACTTACACGAGAGGATGTCTTCATCACCAACGTGATCAAGTGCCGACCTCCGGGCAATCGGGATCCTTTGCCGCAGGAGATTAGTGCGTGTGAACCCTATCTGGATCGTCAAATTGCCTTGATTCGCCCCATCGTGGTCGTTACGTTAGGGCGCTTCTCAATGGCTCGGGCCTTTCCCAAGGCCCGTATCTCTCGCGTCCACGGGGAGCCCCGGAAGATCGAGGGCATCGTCTACTATCCTATGTACCATCCGGCGGCCGCCCTGCATCGTCCCAGCTTGCGCGGCACTGTCGAGGAGGATATGCGGCGCATTCCCGAGGTGATCGAGCGCGCGCCGCACATGGCGGAGTCGGAGCCACCGCCTCAGGCAGAGCAGTTATCGCTTTTCTAGAGTGGACTCTGCCCTTTGGCTTCGCAGTATGTGGATGCTGAGACCGTCGGCGCTCAGGAGACGCTGAGTGATCGCCTTGATCTCTATCATCGTTCTCACCTTTGCCACAACCCTGATCGCGCTGGGCGCCATCACGATGTGGCTGGAGCGGGGGCCAGGGCGCCTGCAGGGTGTGGCGTTGACGGTCGTCGGGGTGTTGACCGGTCTCGGTTATGCCTTCCTGGGAAGCCGGTTCTCGTTACAGCTGTTTGGTCGGCTGATCATCCGCGTTGACCTACCGGCGCTTATGGCGACCGCCATCACCTACACTGCCGGTGTGGTGATCGGCTTGGCATTGGGCCTCGGGCTCTTCCTTTGGGCGACGGGGCGTTTTCAGGATCGCGTCGAAAGGACCGTCGTAGCTTTCGCCGTCAGTGGTCTCTTGATAGCCTTGGTCGTCACCTTTCTCGCCGTTGTCCTCAGCTCTTCTCCCTAGACAACCGCGACGCGCTCCTGCACGCCGTGAGGTCAGATCTCGCCCTTGCCCCGTAATAAGCGCAGGGCGGCCTCTGTGAGGATGGCTGTCCCAATGGGGAGGCATCCCTCGTCGATATCGAAGCGCGGGTGGTGTGGGCTCCGCTCGTCTTCTTCGATCCTGCAGCCCAGCTTGAACATCGCTCCCGGTGCCAGCGAGCTGAAGAAACCGAAGTCCTCGGCACCCATCTGCTGTCGCCCAGTCTGGACGCTCTCCGCCCCTAGCAGATCGATCGCTGCACGCTGCAGGACGCCTACGACATCTGGGTGGTTGATCATCGGCGGATAGCCCCTGGTGATCTCCAGCGTGTACTCTCCCCCCAACGTTTGGGCTATCTTCAGCGCCCGTTCGATCTCGCTGTGCAGGCGCTCCTGGACCGCGCTCTCCATATGACGGATCGTGCCCGATATGGTGACCTTCTGCGGGATCACGTTGCTGGCCTCCCCGCCGTGGATGGAGCCGATACTGACCACGGCCGGATCGCAGGGATGCGTCTTGCGGGAGACGATGCCGTGGAGCGCGAGAATGACGTGACCGGCCATGTGAATGGGATCGATGACCTCGTGCGGATAAGCGCCGTGTCCGCCCTTTCCGATCACGCTGGCGTAGAAAGAGTCGACGCCTGCCGTCGCCGCACCGGCACCAACGGTGATATTGCCAACCGGTTGACTGCTGTCCACGTGCAGCGCAATCACGGCGTCGACGTCTTCCATAGCGCCGTCGTCGATCATGCGCGGGGCGCCACTCTTCCCCTCTTCGTCCTCTATCTCTTCGGCTGGCTGGAAGAGGAAGCGCACCGTTCCGGGGAACGATTCTGAGCTCAATAGCGTCGCCACGCCCAGCGCCATCGCTACGTGGCAGTCGTGACCGCAGGCGTGCATAACGCCCGGATTCTGCGAGGCGTAGGAGACGTCGTTTGCCTCCTCGATGGGCAGGGCGTCCATGTCAGCCCGCACGCCCACCGTGGGCTGCCCTTCGCCTCGTTCGGCCACCACGCCGGTTCGCCCGATCCCGGTCTGGACTCTGTAGGACAGGGCGTCCAACGTCTCCGCGATGCGACCCGCGGTGCGCGTTTCTTGGAAGCCCAACTCGGGATGAGCGTGGATGTCGCGCCGCCACGCGATTAGTTGGTCTTCAATCTCGTGAGCTCTCTTCAACATCTCTCTCCTCGAATCAGCATTAGGATAGGCATCTGTTCACCTCATAGCCCTGCGTTTCAGACGGATTGGGCGGCTTTCCGCTCGTGATCCGCTGGTCTTGCACTCAGCATCGCGGATCGCGGATTCAGCAGGCGCAAGGGGGGATAGCTACGGTATCTGCTTGCAGCGGATCTGCGCCTCTGTCACGCAAGGCTCGCTCTCATCCGCTGCAAGCCAATGAGCGGTACCGGATACGTTCCTTCCGACGGTCAATGCATCAACAGGTAGTGATAGGCGGACAGGGCCGCCTTGACGCCCTCACCGACATGAACTAGCACCTGCTCCGAGACCATAGTCACATCACCGGCGGCGAAGACCCCAGGCCAGCTGGTGGCGTTGTACTGATCGACGATGATGTGTCCACGGCTGTCGCAGTCTACCCACTCGCTGACCAGATCGGAGTTCGGGAGGCGGGTCAGTTTGACGAACAGGCCTTTGACAGGTATCTCGCGCTCCTCCCCGTCCGACATTCGCGCGACGATGCCGTCCACAAACGCATCACCCTTGACCTCTTGGACGAGGGCGCCCTCTATCACTTCGAGATTGCGCATACGTCCTAGTCCTTCGGCAAGCGGGGTCGTGAGCAACGGCTCCGGTGCCAGAAGGTAGACCTGGTGGGCCTTTCGGGCCAGGCTGGCGGCGGCCCATTGGGCGCGACGCCCGTTGCCAACCACGGCTACGTCCTTGCCCAGGAAGAGGCTGGCGTGGGTGGTAGCCGAGTAGCTCAAGCCGCGGCCGGCCAGCCGCTGCGCACCAGGTACCTCGAGGCGCTCGGGTTTTGCTCCAGTGGCGACGATCAGCGCCTGCCCTTCGAAGCGGTCTCCGTCGGTGGTTTCTACGATGAAATGATCTTCCTCTGGCTTCGCTTTGATCACCCTGTCGAAGTGACGCACGAAGTGCAGATAGTCCAGCTGACGACGGAAGGCCTCAAGCAGCGTCTCCCCGCTGATGCTTCCCCGTCCCTCCTTGTCCTCAAGCTGCATCTCGTACGTTGTCTGGCCGCCCCACTGCTCGGCGATGATCAATGTCTCGACGCGCTGATTGAGCGCCATTGCAGCAGCGCTGATGCCCGCGGGGCCGCCACCGATGATGACTATTTCGTACATAGGCTCTCCCTCCTCAGGACCACTCCTCTGGCACGGGTGGGATGATCTCCCTCTCCATCAGGAACCGCGTCATATCCTGAGCCTCCTCGATGGTCTTCCGCGCCTTGTTCAAGAGTTCTGTATATGAAAGTCCGCGCCTGGCAACGCCCTGCTCTTGCGCCCTAGTGCCCACGGCTGCTGCCTCCTGGGGGAAGACCTCCCAATCGCTCATGGTCGGCAGCAGGTGTTCCTCATCGAAGGTTCTTTCCCTCTGGAAGCTGGCCAGAGCCTGAGCGGCAGCGATGGCCATCTCGTCGGTGATAGTGGTAGCTCGCACGTCGAGGACGCCGCGGAAGATGGCGGGGAAGCCGAGCGAGTTGTTGATCTGATTGGCGAAGTCGCTGCGCCCCGTTCCCACGATCCGGGCGCCTGCGGCCTTCGCTTCCCAAGGCCAGATCTCCGGAATCGGATTGGCGCAGGCGAATACGATCGCCTCCTCAGCCATATCCTCGACCCACTGGGGCTGAATCGTGCCTGGGCCAGGCTTGCTGGCCGCGATGCAGACGTCGGCCCCATGCATCGCCTCGGGCGGCCCGCCACGCCGACCTTCGGCATTGCTCTCCTGACAGACGCGCCACTTGTCCACGAACTCCGTCTTGCGGGCTTCGATGTCGGCGCGATCCGGGTGGAGGATGCCCGAGCTGTCGCATGCGATCACCTTGCCAAATGTCACACCGTTGGCGAGCAACAGGCGTAGAGTGGCGATGTTGGCGGCCCCGGTGCCGATCAAGGCTACCTGTATATCCTCCATCTCCTTCCCCACAATCCTCAAGGCGTTGATCAGACCAGCCAGGATGACCGTGGCCGTTCCTTGCTGGTCGTCGTGCCAGACGGGAATGTTGACGTTCGGGTCGGTGCGCAGCATATCCAGCACGCGGAAGCACTTCGGCTGTTCGATGTCCTCCAGATTCACACCACCGAAGGAGGGCTGCAGCCACTTAGCGGCGAGGATGATGCGGTAAGGGTCCTTGGTGTCCAGGCAGATCGGTACTGCGTCGACGCCTCCCAGGTACTTAAAGAGCAGCGCCTTCCCTTCCATCACCGGCAGACCAGCGGCGGGGCCGATATCGCCCAGCCCCAGCACCCTGGTGCCGTCGGAGATAATGGCTACCGTGTTTGCCTTGTTGGTGTACTCGTAGACTAGGTCTTCGTTCTCCTTAATGGCCCGGCAGGGCTCCGCCACGCCGGGCGTGTACCAGATCGCGAAGTCCTCCAAACCTCGAACAACGCATTTCGGAGCGGTCTGCACCTTACCTCGATAGTGAGGATGCAGCCGCATCGCGTCCTCGGCGGGTTTCTTCGCCTGGGCCAGTAGTTCTTCCGTTGTGAGTTTTTCCTTCTCCATCTCCATGATCGGTCCTTATTTCTGCAGCACGCTCTTGTCGTACCCCGTCACGTCTCGATCCAGGGTTCTGGCTTACGTATCGCTCTCGTTAGCTTCCATAACCTGCTCCACTGAGATGATGGGACCATAGGCCGCCTTCAAGGCCTCGAGACCCTCCCGCTGCTCCGCGTAGATCTCGAAGAGCCGAGCAGGAACGTCTTCACCCTTCTCGGTGCCACGCCCGTACGCTTCCTCCTGAAGGTCGATTCGAGCCAGGATGTTGTCTACGTAGAGCGCAAACTGCTTGTCGTACAGCTCCTTAGGATACGCCTTGTCTATCTCCGTGAACAGAGCTCTGAGGTCTTCGTATCTAGGGATGTATCCGATCGGGGTCTCGATCGCCTCGACCTCTCCGTGAGCCATTCTCTCCAGCCATCCCAGCCAGACGGTCACATCCCGTTTCTCGCCCAGCAGAGCTTTCCCCTCTCCACCTCGGGCGCCCTCAGTCAGGAAGTAGTTCAACCCTGCGATGACCGGCTCGTACGCCAGCTTGTCTGAGTTGAAGAAGGCGAATTGGGCGTCCATGTAGTCGGCCAGAGGCCCCGGGATAAACGGTTCATTGGCCCACGGCTGACGTCTGACACCCTTGGCTCCGACCTCGGTAGCCGTAGCGGCCGAGAGGATGGAGGCTCCGATCACGACGCCGTGATCGGCATCTTTGGCAACCCGGACCGGCGGCATCGTGTCGCTGTCACGCCCGCCGTAGGTGATCACGCGAATCTCGACGCCGCGGGGGTCTTCGGCGGCTGCTTCATTGTAGTTTTGAATCTCCCGACAGTCGACGGTGCAGCGCGCATTGGGGTGGGAGAGCGGAACGAGGTTCCCTTGCTCATCTCGCTTGCCCCGCCACCATTCGCCCTGGAAGTTGGTGCCCCTGGTCGGCAATCCCTCTCCATTGCCCACCCAGTAGGGTACGCCGTGGACGTCGAGTAAGATATTGGTCCAGATCACCTCAGCGCCCTCTTCCCGCAGGGCCTTCATCAGATAGGGATCGCTCTCATGGTTGACGTCCTGAACGATGCCGAAGATCCCCTTCTCCGGGTTGATGGCTCGCAGCGTTCCATCTTCGGCGATCCATAGCTGAGCAAGATCGTCTCCGACGAAATCGGTACCCGTCATAGCTGTCGTGGTCTTGCCACAGCCTGACGGTGCCGCACCGGCGAAGTACGTCGTGCGGCCGTTCCGCGTCATACCGGTGACAAACATATGCTCCGAAAGCTGCTCCTCCCTGCGGTAATAGGTGGCCAGGTCGACAGCGAACCGGTGGTTCCCCTTTTTCAGCAGCAGCGTGTTGCCCGCATAGGTGCAGAAGAGGGAGTACGTGGTCAGCCAGCTTCGGTCCATAAAGACCCGGGCCTTGGGCAGGTCCTTGGGTCTATTGGGACCCTCGCTGTGGACGTTGGTGAAGAACAATCCAGCCCGTTCCACCTCTTCGTCAAATAGACCCGGGCGCGTCGCCCCATAGACGTGCCGATACAGGATATCGGCCGAGTGCATGACGTACGTTGAGGTCGTGATCTCCAGAGCTGGGATGGCGGCCCTGGCGCCGATGGGACCGCGACTGAAGAATCCGATCAGCAGCGTCTTCCCATAACCTATGCCCTTCATGTGGGTCTCCAGATAGCCGAGCGCCTTCTCGCGGAGGATGCTCTGGGCCAGGACGCTGGTCTCCTCCCCCTTATTTACGATGTAGTAGGTCCTGTCGATGATTCGTGCCTGTTCCTGGGGAAGATCGAAGTGGACGGTATGGTCTCTCATCGCCACTGGCCGTTCCTCGACCTTGGCCAAACTCATGATGCGTACCCGTTCGCGATCGGCCTCGGAACCCGTGTTGACGAAGACCGTGTCTGGATCGGTCATCGCTATGGCGTTTGCGATTCTGATGAGCGCTTCTTCGTGGTTGATGTGGCTGAGCTTCTCGACCGTCTCCCGATCGCATCGGGCCTCGAAGAGCGCCTCCGCCTCGTCCAACGTGTTGATCCCTCCGATCTCGGTGAGAATATCGACGCCTGCATATAGATCTAGCATGGATCATCTCCTCGCACCTGACTGTCCTAGGAAAAAACAAAGACGTGGCGCGAACTCCGCGCCACGTCTTGCGTGCTCATTGCCCAGGCAGGACTTTGCCTGGGTTCAGGATCCCCCGGGGATCCAGTGCCTCCTTGATTCGTCGCTGGACGTCCAGCGAAAGGGGCCCCAACGCTTGTTCTATGTAAGGTCGCTTCAGAGTTCCTACTCCGTGCTCTCCAGAGAGGGTTCCTTCAAGATCCATCGCTACCTGGAAGATCTCCCCCACGATCCGCTCCACCATCCGCCACTCTTCTTCGTTCCGTTTGTCGAAGAGGATGTTGGGGTGGAGGTTCCCATCGCCTGCGTGCCCGAAGATGACAATGGGCAACCCGTAGTCGGCGCTGATGGCCTTGATGCGACGGATGGCCTCGGGAATGGCGCTGCGGGGCACGGTGATGTCCTCCCCCAGCTTGTTGGGCGCCTTGCGAGCCAACGAGGGCGAGACAGACCGTCGAGCCCGCCAGAGCCGCTCTCGCTCTTCCTCGGTCTCGGCGACGACCACCTCACGGGCGCCGCTCTTCCGACAAACCCGCGCCACTGTCTCGATCTCGCGCAGCACCGCCTCCTCGTCCGATCCGTCCGTCTCGATGATCAGCAGCGCCTCGACGTCCAGGGGCAGCCCGAGCTCCATAGCCTCCTCGATACACGTGATGGCCGTCTCGTCCATCATCTCCAGTGTTGCCGGGACGACGCCGGCATCGAGGATGGCGTTGACGGTGCGGGAGGCATCCTCCAGCGCCGGGAACTCAGCCCGAGCGGTGCGTACAAACCGCGGCTTGGTGGTGAGCCGCAGCAATGCCTCGGTGATCACGCCGAGAGTCCCCTCCGAGCCGACGAATAAAGCATTCAGGTCGTAGCCAACGACGTTTTTGATGGCCTTTCCCCCTATCTTGAGTATCTGACCATCGGCGAGGACCACCGTGAGTCCCATAACGTAGTCGCCGGTTACCCCGTACTTCAAGCAGCGGGGTCCACCGGCGTTACAGGCGATGTTCCCTCCGATGGTGGACTGCTCGTTGCTGGAGGGGTCGGGAGGATAGAAGAGGCCCCGTTTCTCAACGGCTGATTCCAGGTCGGCCGTGATGACCCCTGCCTCGACCCAGGCGGTGTGATTCTCCTCGTCGATCTCCAGGATGTGATTCATCCGGGTCAAGGAGAGGGCGATGCCCCCGCCGAAGGGTATAGAGGCCCCCGCCAGGCCGGAGGCCATCCCTCGCGCCACCACCGGTACGTCGTGCTTGCCAGCGAGGCGCACGATAGCGGCCACCTCCTCGCTCGATTCAGGCAGGACGGCCACGTCGGGAAGATCCTGTTCGAAGGTCCCGTCGTAGGAGTAGGCGATACGATCCTCCAGAGAGGTGAAGACCTTCTCCGCGCCTATGGCCTCTTGGAGGTGTTGGATAAGGGCGTGATTTGGCATAGTCTCTCCGTGATGGGGCCTGTTCCCGGGCACGTTGCTCCGGCAGCGTGCCTAGGCTGTCGCTTCCAGGACGAGCTCCACGATGTCCTTCGACCGGACACGAATGCGCTCCGAACGAGCGGCGCTGAAGAGCGTCCGCTCACATTGCTGACAAGCGGAAAGCACGGTCTTGGCGCCGGTTTCTGCTGCCTGTTGGATCCGTCTGGCGGCGATAGCCCCGCTCAAGGCCGGATCGAGGCTCTCTAGATTACCCCCGCCCCCGCAGCAATGGGAGCCTTCTCGGTTCTCGGGCATCTCCACCAGGGTCACGTTTGGTATCTGGGCCAGGATGCGGCGGGGGGCATCGAACACACCACTCTTGCGACCTAGGTCGCACGGATCGTGGTAGGTGACGGTCTGTTCTCGCAGATCGTCGCGCAAGGGCAATCGATCTGTCTCCAGAAGATCAGCCACGAACTCCGTGGCGTGCAGGACATCTATGTCGATCTCCTCCTCCAGGGCCGCCGGATAGGTGTGCTTCCAGAAGTGGTAACAGGAGGGGCAGGTGGTAACCACGGTCTTGGCCTCCATCGCCCTCACGGCCTCGACATTGTGACGCATCGTCTTCCGCGCTCGATCAGGTTCACCGCTGATGGCCTGGGGATAGCCGCAACACCACTCTCGCTCACCCAACAGGCCGTAGTTGACGCCGGCCTTCTCCAGGAGCTCAACGAAGGACTGCGCCACTGAGTAGCTGCGGGGGAACATAGCGCTGACGCACCCCACGAAGTAGACCACCTCCGCACGCTCCTTTCCGATGCCCTTGGGAGGGCTCGGAAGGTTATCGGTCCACATCAGGCGGTTCTCATTGGGTTCACCGGAGATGTTGTGACCCTCGGCTATTCGGTCCCCCAACGCGACCAGGGGCTCGGGCATCAGTCCTTGGTCGCTCATCTCACCGCGGGTCAGCTCCAGGATCCGATCGACGGTCACGCCGCTGGGGCAGGTAAACGTACAGGCGCCGCAAAGCAGGCAGCGGAAGAAACGGGCGGCTGTATCGTCGCTTGGTTCCTCGATCAGGCCCTCGCGCACGGCCCGCAGCACAGCCACGCGGGCGCGAGGCGAATCCGTCTCGTTGAGCGTGAGCCGATAGAGGGGACAGACTGCCAAACAGAGTCCGCAGCGGATACAGTGGAGATAATCGTCTTCGGCTGGTCGTTCGACAGGGGGGTGATTAGGCGGGTCAATCGGTTCGGTCATAAGTCCATTCTCACTCTTCCGGTTACTTGCTCGTCGCTTGTTCCGTTGTCTAACCCATGGCGGGCCATCTGGGTTGGCAAGCCTTCACCTCGTGGTCTCTCACGCTCTGACCGGATCAAGCTCCAGTCCTAGATCTGCTGGGATAGCCCAAGGTGGGCCGCTACCCGGGTTGATTATAGCACGGTGGCGGTGAAGGGCAAAAGGGTAAGTCGCCACTGCTGTCACGTGACTATCCTCTACGCCCGTAGATGGTCGTCATCTCCTCCAGGCGTTGGGCGATGTCGCGGGTCAACGCGCCCTCACGGAACCGCCAGTTCCAGTTGGGCGGACCGATGGTGCCGGGCAGGTTCATACGTGCCTCGTGGCCCAAGCCCAGGAGATCCTGGGCCGTGGTCATCGCGGTGTTGGCGACAGAGGCCCAAGCCAGGCGGATCATATCCCATGCGATGTCGGAACCGTCGCTGTCTAGGTACTTGAGGGCGTACTGCCGCTCTTCTTCGTCGGAGGTGGTTTCGTACCACCCAGTAACGGTGTCGTTGTCGTGTGTGCCGGTGTACACTATGCATTCAGCAGCGTGATTGTGGGGCAAGAAGGGATCGGACGGTCCCGATCCGAAGGCGAACTGAAGCACTTTCATGCCGGGATATCCGAACCTCTCCTGCAAGGCGTCGAGTGCGGCCCGAGACTCCTCGTCGAAGTCGCCCAAATCCTCGGCAATGATAGCCACGTCGCCGACCTGTGAGGTGACAGTATGGAACAGGTCGGCTCCAGGACCGTACCGCCATTCTCCTTCGATGGCCGTCTCCGCTCCAGCCGGGATCTCCCAGTAGTTGTAGAACCCGCGGAAGTGATCGATGCGCACCACGTCGGCCTGGGTGAACGCCATGCGGAAGCGGGAGATCCACCAAGCGTAGTCCCTCTCCGACATCAAGTCCCAACGATAGAGCGGATGCCCCCAAAGCTGGCCGGTCTCACTGAAATAGTCAGGGGGCACGCCGGAAACGACCGTGGGTTCGAGATTCTGATCAAACTTGAAGAGGTCGGTATTGGCCCACACGTCAGCGCTGTCCAGGGAGACGAAGATGGGGATGTCGCCGATGATGTCGACTCCCCGGTGGTTGGCGTACCGTTTGACGTCCAGCCATTGCTGGAAGAACTGCCATTGTCGATATTTCTGGTTTTCGATCTCGTCGTCCAGCGCCTCACGAGCGCTGGCCAAGGCGGCTGGCTCTCTGGCGGCGAGCTCTGGTTCCCAGGCCGTCCATGAGCGGAGATCATGGTTCTGTTTCAAAGCCATGAACAGGGCGAAGTCGTCGAGCCACTGGGCCTGGTTTGCGCAGAAGACCGTGAAAGCGGTCCGCTGATCGGCGGGTGCCGAGGTCCGGAAGACGTCGAACGCGCGGTCCAAGAGTCGCGATTTATACTCGATGACGGGCCCGAAGTCCACCCGGTCGGCGGAGAAATCTGGTCGCTCCTCGATGTCCGCTTCCGAAAGATGGCCCTTCTCGATCAGTCCATGAGGGTCGATGAGCATCGGGTTGCCAGCGAAGGCGGAGAGGGCCTGGTAAGGGGAGTCCCCGTAGCCAGTGGGGCTCAGGGGGAGGATCTGCCAGTAGGATTGGCCGGCGCTGGCCAGGAAATCGATGAACTGGTAGGCGTGGTGGCCCAAGTCACCGATGCCGAATGGGCTCGGTAGAGAAGTGGGATGTAGCAAGACGCCGCTGCGGCGGGGGAAAGCCATTTAGAAGACCTCCCTGATTTCGTGTAAGGTGTTCTGGTATCTGCTCACATTATAGCAGGATTTTCTCGTTTGTGCACACCTGGGATCAGCGTGGGTCAAGGCCGTCCCCTCCAGCCGTGCTTGAAACCGGTTGTGCCGTGAGTGTCATCCGTCTATAATCTGCCATAGGTTCAAGCCGGAGGCAGGTGGAAGGACATTCCCAAAGGGGGTGGCATTGGTGACGGAGGGTTCAGTCGCAGAGCGGGTAGCCGAAGAGCTTGTGGCACGAGAACTCAAGCTGGGCACCGTGGAGTGCGGTGAGGGAGGTGTCGTCAGTCGACGCCTCTTCGACACTGAGGAGGGCGTCAACGCACTGGGCAACAGTCTGATTGTCGACGACGTGGACGAGGCCATTGGGTTGATGGCGCTGCCCCGTCCCCAGTTCAAGAAGGCGGGTGATTTCTCCGCCAAGGCTGCCCGGGCAGCGGCTCGGGAGGGACGTAGCTTCCTGGGCGTTAACCTATGTCTGGCGGTCTGGGCCAGGGGGCCCATAAGCGACGAGGAGACGCAGCCCGTCTACGTGGCCCTCAACACGGGCCGGCGGGTGGTTGATGAAGCCCACGAGGTGGGCGGAGCGACCGGGAGAGATGGCGTTTGGCTTGCCGACCGGGCGTTGGAGATGGTGTGGGAGGTGCTTTCCTAGAGCGTCTTTTCGCGGCTTGACAATCTTCGTCAGTTGGGCTAGAATACCGGGCGTGGTGCCGAGGTAGCTCAGCCTGGTAGAGCACTTGACTGAAAATCAGGGTGTCCCCAGTTCGAATCTGGGCCTCGGCATCTATCTGAAAGCCCCGCCGGAGATACGGTGGGGCTTTCTCTGTCTGTGTCCCCCTTGCCTCACGCGAACTGGTCGACGATCTCTGCCAGCATCCCTGCTATGGGCGGCACGATGAAGGTGATTCCGTAGCGGATCAGGGCTGGCCGCGGATCGATGAGGGCCATCTCGATGGGCAGGCGTGACACGGACCAGAGCGCCCAGGCCGATACGAAGCCCACCACCGCGCCTATGCTGGCGCCGGCTTGGTAGAGGGAGGCCACCAGAGGAAAGGTGGCATAGGGCGCGCCGGGCACCAATCCGCCGACCACACAGCCAATGAGAACGCCCTTGACGCCGGCCTCATCACCCAGCCAGCGGGTGATCAGCTCCCTGGGGATAAGGACCTGGACCAGCCCGGCCAGGACGAAACCAAGGATCAGCAGGAGAAGGTTTCGCCGCAGCGTGCCCCAGGCGGCCAGGAGGCCGTCCAGGGCTACGTTCGGTCCTCTTCGCAGAGCGAGCACCAAGAGGATGGCGGCAGCAGCGGCCAGGACCAGGGTTGTTGTGTCCATCGATTGGCTTCCTTTCTCTTCAGCCGTCATCGTCATCGCTCCCAGACATAGGTCGTGAACCGGGGTGGGAGGGCCGGCACACATCGTTCAAGGATGGACGTTTGAGCCTCGTTGATGCATTGTATCGTCAGCGCTCGAATTGTGCCAGTCTCAGCGTGGAACTGGGAGGCCTTCGTCGCCCTGGGCTTTTTGATGGAATTCGGGACGCTCTGATCCGTTCCGAGAACGGGTAGGATAGGCCAACCACGCCCTCGCCCGGCCAGACGCGAACGGCTGGCTTGGCGTCGTAGCCGGGACTGTGTGAAGAACGCCGCCGGGTGCTACTGACTACCTGGTCCGTGCGCTGCGGTCGAGGCGGAACGAGGATAGGTAATGATACGGCCCCACGTTCATGGTCCGAACGTGTTCGAGGCCATATGGACGCAGCAAGCTCTCCACCTCCTCGGGGGAGAGCCTGACCTCCACGGGCGGCCCTGGAGATCCGGGTGTCTTCTCGAACTCAACCACCACCAGCTTCCCGGTGGGCTTCATGACCCTCGTGATCTCTTGCAGGGCCGCATCGTGGGTCCCGTCGCGAAGGAGGTCGTGTAGAGCTGAGTTGATGAGACAGATGTCGACCGCATGGTCCTCCGCTGGAATACGCTTGCTGATATCGGCAACGCTCGCGCGAATCTGCTCAAGCTCTCTGGCACGCGCTTCTGATCTTAAGGTTGCGATGCCATCTTCCCAGAGGTCGACAGCGTAGATAGCGCCTTCCGCGGTGACGTACTCGGCTGCTTTCAGGGCGTATCGGCCATTTCCGCAGGCCAGATCCAGGAACACACTGCCGGGTTGTAGGTGCAGTACTTCGAAGAGCTTCCTCGTGTCGACCAGGTCGAAGGTGCTGTTCCCCGCTCCGGTTGGGTGCTCATTCATCTGTGATCCTTTCCTCAAATATCCCGATCCCGATATCAGCCGGCGCCGGACACCAGCCCGAGCCGGTCGGCTTTCCTCGGTGATGACGGGTGATATCGACGCCGGGGGACCGCTCACCGCCGGGACTGCTCAATATACTCATCAATGAGCGCCTTGTCCAGCGCTCCAGTGTGCCTGATCCGAATGACCCCGGTTCGATCGATAAGGAAGCTGGTGGGTATGCCGCGCACCTGATACGCCTGGGCTGCGCTGGTTGCCTCGTCCAACAAGAACGTGAACGTCAATTCCCGCTCGTGCGCGAAAGCCTCAACCTTCTCGTTCGTCTCGCCAACATTCACCGAGAGGACGACCAGATCCTGGTTCTGATACGTTTCATGACTGCTCTGGAGAGCGGACCGCTCTCGTCGGCAGTGCGGTCACCAGCTGGCCCAGAAATTGAGCAGCACCATCTTGCCCCTCAGATCCTTCAGGCTCACCTCGCGTCCTCTCAAGTCTGGCAGCGTCAAGTCCGGTGCCAGGCCCCCCTCGAAGGGCTCACTCGGTAGACTCGAGGTCACGTTGGGCTCTGTCGGCGTCGGGGGCATAGGTGTGGACGTGGCTGTCGGCACCGACGTCGGGCTCGACTCAGATGTCGGCGTGGAGGCCACCAGTGCCTGTTCAGCTGCATCCAGTCCCAGGAAGCTCTGACAACCGACGGCCACCACCGCTGCGATGGCCACGACTGTCAGCAGAAGCGATCGTCGTGTTAATGGAAGATGTTTCATCCTTTGTTTTCTCTCCTCCTGTCTATCAGTTAGTGGCTGAGCCCAGCGGATAGCCCGCCTCCCGCCATCCGGCTAGTCCACCCCGCAGGGCGTAGACCTGTTTCGGATTCTTCCCCAGCTTGATCACCTGGAGCGCCACCCGGGCGCTCTCATTCTCGGCCGGTCAGGTTCAGTAGAAGATGAGGGCCTTGTCATTGTTGGGGAGTTCATCGAAGTGGGCCGCCAGCTCCTCTTCCGGAAACGATACCGCCCCCGCAGCGTGCTGACTCCGATAAGCGTCGGCCGAACGCGTGTCGTAGAGGGTAGCCTCACCGCTGTCCACGAGTTTCTTAGCTTCCTGTGGGTTGATGCGCTGTACCTCGTCGGCGCTTGTCACATCGTTCGCCTCCGCTCCTCCGCAGCCCACCAGTAGGGCGGCCAGGCTGCCCAACAGAATCAACCATAACCATCTCTTCATATCCGATCCCCTATCCTGTGTCGTTTCTCAATCCGGCCGCCGCTGACCTCGCTCGACGTGGCAGCCGTTACATCCAGTGTGATACTGACATTGCGTCCTTCTCGTGCGCCGTTCCCAGGGCTCTGTGGGTCGGGGTGTGTCAGCGTCTACTTTCTCAAGAGTCGCGCCGAGTTGAGCATAACCAGCAGATCCGGGATTGACTGCCCGGCGGCAGCGACCACCGGCGGTAGGATACCCAGCGCTGCCAGCCCGATTCCGATCACGTTGTAGAGCACGCCCAGGCCCAGGTTCTGCTGGATCACTCGGAAGCTCCGTCGCCCGATGCGCATTGCCTCCGGCAGTGCATGCCAATCGTCCCGCATCAATGCCACGTCGGCCGCTTCCAGTGCTGCATCGGTGCCGACCACCCCCATCGCCACGCCGACGTCGGCTTGGGCGAGGGCTGGGGCGTCATTGACACCGTCCCCCACCATCAGAACGGTCTGTCCTCCTTCTTGGAGCTGTCGGATCACCTCGATCTTGTCCTCCGGCAGCAACTCTGCGCGATACGCGATATCCAGCCGGTCAGCCTCCGCCCGGGCGTTCCGTTTGTCATCTCCTGTCAGGAGCAGGAAGTGCTCAATGCCCAGCTTCCGCAGGGCCGCCAGGGCTTCAGGAACCTCGGGCCGAGCTTCGTCGGCGACGGCCATCAGCCCCAAGACGCGGTCGTCGACGGCAACGAAGAAGACAGTCTCGCCAGCTTCCTGCCAGGCTACTGCCTTGGCTCTGGCGTCCGCGGGCAAAGGGATGTCCTCCTCCTCCAGCAGACGTTGGTTGCCCACCAGGAGTCGCCTGTTGTTGGAGCGAGCTCGCACGCCCATCCCAGTCAACGCCTCGAACTGGTCGGCAGAGATCGGGTCGAGGCCACGCTCTCGCGCAGCCTGGCGCACAGCCGCTGCCACTGGATGCTCCGACAGCTGCTCCGCTGTGGCAGCTACCACCATCACCTCCTCCTCGGACCGGCCGTCCAAGGCGGATACGTTCGTAACCGCCGGTCGTCCGAAGGTCAGCGTCCCCGTCTTGTCCATCACCACTGTATCGACATGTGCCAGCGACTCCAGGTAGCGTCCTCCCTTGATGAGGATGCCGCGTCGGGCGGCCCGCCCCACGGCAGCGATGACGGCCGTGGGCGTGGCGAGGGCGATGGCACAGGCGCAGGAGACCAGCAGGACCGCGATGGCGGCGGTGAGATCCTGTCCTAGCAGATAGGTTAGGCCCGCTGCAGCGACGACGACCGGGATGTACCAGGCCGTGAAGTGATCGGCCACCCGTTGTACCGGTGCCTTGTTTGCCTCGGCCTCCTCGACCAGTTGAATGACACGCCCAAGGGTCGTGTCGCTTCCTGTGCGTGTCACCTCTATGATGAGGGCGCCCGCGTGGGCGATGGTCCCGGCGAAGACGTCGCTCCCCGGTCCTTTCTCCACGGGCATGCTTTCACCCGTGACCGGCGATTGGTCTACGGCCGCAGTTCCCTTCTCCACCTGCCCGTCTGCCGGGATCTGCTCCCCGGGTCTTACCACCACTCGGTCGCCGGGGCTGAGGGCCTCAACGGGGACGTCCTCCTCCTCGCCGTTGCGCAGCCGGTGGGCGGTCTCCGGTGCCAGGCGCATCAGGGCACGAATTGCTTCCCGAGAACGATCTGTGGTCAATCCTTCCAGGTAGTCTGAAACTCGCATGAAGAACACAATCACCACCGCTGCGGTGTACTCCCCGATGGTGAGGGCACCGACGATCCCCAACGTCATCAGCGCGTGGGCAGTCACTTGGCCACGAGTCAGGGCCGCAACGACGTTGCGGAAGATGGGGAAGCCGCCCACCAGGATTGCAGCTATCGCCAGCCAGGGCGGCACCCACGTCAGGGCAGCTTCCAGCAGACCCAGTCGCTCGCCGATCGTCTCGACGAGGATGACCAGGACTACGACGGCCACGAGGAGGCCGGTGAGCTGCTTCGCCAGATCCGATGCGTGGCCCTGGCCGGTGCTGTCCGTCTCCTCCTCCACTCGGTAGCCAGCTTGCTCGACGGCCTGACCGATCCGATCTGTGTCCGTCAAGTTCGGATCGTAGACGACGTCGAGCCGTTCGGCGCCCAGGTAGACGCGAGCCTCTCTCACGCCTTTCAACCCACGTACAGCTTCTTCGGTATGGACGGCACATTCGGCACAGTCCATGCCTCTCACCGTCATACTGCGCTTACTCCATGCTTGGTCCGTCATCGAATTATGGCGAACTCCTTGTCTGTGGCGAGACCTGCTTCCATTCTCCGTCATGTTACGCAATTCTACATCAATTGAGTATAATAGTCAACTATTCGGGGGCGGGGGCTTGTCATTCTTGTCTCCTTAGCGCCGGTGGTGTATACTCTCCTGACACACTGGCCTCGTTTATCGTGCTTTCTTGTAATCGCTCTCTTGCCCGCAGATGACGGGTTGCTCTGGCCTCCCTGGTCTCGTATGGGCCAACACAACGTCCTGGAGGCCTACGCGCCGGACGGAAGGCTTCTGGAGATCTACGTCAACGTCAGCAGTCCTGCCAAAATCGACGATGCTCAGGTCACGTTTACGGACCACGATCTGGACGTCAGTCGGAAGCCGCCACGAGAGGCGGTCATCGAGGACGAGGATGAGTTCTTGGAGGCAGCATCCAGGTACGGCTATTCGACGGCGTTCCAGGAAACTTGTTATCGGGTGGCAAGAGAAGCGATCAGGCTGGCGAACGATTGGGTGGCCCGGGGCATGCCTGATGGTCAATGACAGAGCTCGTCGGTCGCGGTGCCTGATCAGGATGTGATGCGCATCACGTGATACCTCGACGTGCGAACGACCCTGCCGGAGAGCGATGATGCCCCTTAAGCGCCATCTGCCAGCGGGGATCCGCTACTTCGCCGCGATGTACGAAGCGCGAGGCGCAGGCCGCGCCGATTGGTGGCAGAGCGAAGAGGGGGCTCGGCGGGTGTTGAAGGAGTGGGATCGCATGCCGCTTATATCGCCCTCCAGGGCACCAGGGTGCTCCAGGTTGAAGGAGAGCTCGTGGAGATCAACGAAGGTGAGCTTCTGGAGGTG
>Ga0207797_1000253_pt1 | contig 40659 bp, 34 predicted proteins | sample PRCRCaboRojoPR_6_FD_187275 | JGI IMG/M metagenome (GOLD analysis project Ga0207797, IMG submission 187275) | Marine sediment microbial community from Cabo Rojo, Puerto Rico - PR CR 10% Liquid 1 (SPAdes) | ecosystem: Environmental > Aquatic > Marine > Coastal > Sediment | place: Cabo Rojo, Puerto... | reverse complement strand
CGAGACATCCCCGTAGCCCACGGTTGTGCTGGTGACCACCGACCACCAGACCGCCTCCCAAAAGCTTGTCAAGTCGCTGCCCTCAGGCTCGACCAAGCTGACCGCCGAGGCGGAGAGCACGATGAGCCCGAAGTAGGCCAGGCAGAGCTTGACCAGGGAGTAGCCGGAGGCGTGCTTGAGCTTCTGGAGCCAGCGAATGATGGTGATCACGAATGGACCTCTCCAGCCTGCACAGTTAGGGACGATAATAGATCTCGATGACCGTGCTCATCTCCGGCATTAGGGGACTTTCCTGAGGATAGGCCTCGCGTATCTGAACGTGGGGAGTGATCATGCTCGACTCGTGCATCAGCTCAAACTTTCCTTCTCCCTGATACAAGATATGCGTCCCGAAGCTCTCCGTAGAGCTCCAATCGGAAAGCTGCTCGCGGTAAAAGCGACGCACGCGATCAATCGGATCGGCGGTGCCCATGCGAACCATATGGTTCGGTTGCAGCTCCTTGCCATTGATCTGAGCTCCTGAAGGCTGCTGCGTATGCATGACCTTTGCCCCTTGGTAAGCAGGAAGACCGACCTCCTGCTTTGAAGGAATCTTTGAATTTTTCGCCATCATGGCATCCAGGGCATCAGGGTGCGTCGGGTCGAGCATCTCCTGAGGGACATGGACCTTGGGAGCAAAAGGCTCCGCATAGACGAGAGAGGCAACGATCATGAGGCTGAACACAATCATAAGGCCAAAAGAAAATCTCATAGCGCGCTCCTGAAAATTTCGAGTGAAATACAAGGGCTGGATCTCCTCCCATCCTCAGCACATAGAAAAAGGCCCCATGTCTCTTGACGAGGCCCCTCTTTACCCTGGATAGTGGCGAGTCCATGAAGGGAGCTTTGGATCGGGTGCGAGCCATAACCCGATCCCGTCGGCCGCTTCATCCCGGGCATGCGAATGTTTTCCGGGTATGGATCACTCCTCCGCCACAGCGGCTGGATGGAAGGCATGCTCTATTCGGGTCCGATATCCTTTGCTCTTCATCTCAGCCAGGCACTCCTTCCACTTGTCCACTCCGGCTTGCCCTATCCCGACCTCTGAATGATGCTCCTGCACGGCCTGTCCCATCTGCTGCATGAGCTGCATGGCTTCTTGCTGCTTTCCCTGCTGCATGAGCGCCTGCACCTTTTTGGCCATCGCCTCAGTGTCCTGCTGTAAGGCCTGCTCTGCCGGACCTTTTTCATAGCGGGCATAGATGTCCAGATCCAAATACTCGCCCGTATCCTCTGATTGAGGAAAGAACCACCCGCACACCGGATCATATTCTTCCACCAGCCGATTATACTCTGGCTCGCTCAGCATGCCGTTCTGCATCATCCCTTGAAGATTTCCGAGGGCATCAGCTACCTTGGACTGCCGCCTCGAACGTTCGTAAACAACGACTCCGATGGCCGATCCTACAGGATCGTACTTTTGGACCTCTGTAACACTCATATATTCAAAAAAAGCCACCCGGCTGCCGTCGACGACCCTTTCTTGAACAGGCTTTTGACAGCTTCTCTTGTAATGGGCCTTCACTTGCTCATAGGCATCCTTGCTGAGGTACCATCTCGGATTTTCGGAAGAAGACTGAACAGAATCAGGATAAATCGGTCCGAGCAGCTTGCTTGCATGTACTTGAACTGGAAGCAAGAACAGGAAAAAAAAATACAGCATCAGAATGACTCTTCGATACATAACATTTCGCTCCATGTTGATTCGGTTTCTTCATTATTCACAATACACAAAACTCCTTAACCTTAGATTTCATGTTCTGATTTTGACTGTCAATAAAAACTTACATTACATATTTGATATACTACACAGCTCTTATTGAACACACACCAAACGATACAATCATAATGAAAAAAGATATTGCACGCTGAGAAAATAGAGAAAATTTACTTTAGGCCAGCGCGAAATAGCACAGCTAATTGTTTTTGTCAACGAAATGAGCGGGTAAGCTTGGTGGAATGGTTTTGGCTTGGCGTAATGCAGAGCTATTCGGCAGGAGATGTCGGCAATAGGCTTGTTCTGAGGTTTTCTTTGCCTTAGACAAGGGCTTGAAGGAAGCTGAATTCGGAGAAGGCCGGACTGGTCCATTGAGAAAGCCATCGTGTCGCGTCCATGCCCCCTCCGGGCAATGAGAGTTCCCAACTGGATGGAGCCTTCTCAGCCATCCTTTCCAGAAAGCTGCCTTCTCAGAACCTCCAGGACCTCGTCCATATTGACCGGCTTAGCAATGTAATCATCCATGCCGGCCTCCAGGAGCTTTTCCCGGTCTCCTTTCATGGCCAAGGCGGTCATGGCTATGATGGGAATGTTCTTGAAATCCTTTTGCGAGCTGCGGATGCGTTTGGTCGCTTCAATCCCGTCTATCTCCGGCATCTGGATGTCCATGAAGACGCAGTCAAAGACCTCTAGCTGCAGCATCTCCAGCGCTGACCAACCGTCTTCAGCACAGCGCACCTGGTGCCCTTGCTTGCGAAGCATATGCTCCTGAGCTTTCAGGCTGGTCTTATCATCGTCCACCACCAGGACTTTGCAGGGGCGCAGGCCTGCTTGTGCAGCCCGTGCGACCTGTCCGTCCCGCCGAGCCCTGTCTTGGGAAGCTGGGACAAAGGGAATGCTCAGATAGACCCTGGTGCCGCGACCCATAACGCTGTCAATGGAGACGCCCCCGCCCATAAGCTCAGCCAATCGCTTCACAATGGTTAACCCCAAGCCGCTGCCGCCGTGCTTTCTGGTAATGGACCCGTCGGCCTGGTCAAACGGGTTGAAAATGACCTTCATCTTGTCCTCCGGAATGCCCATGCCGGTATCTGAAACGATGAACAGCAACGGCATCCCACCGTGCTTGGGGGGCCAATGGGGGAGCCCGGGGTTACCGGGTGGCCTTTTGGCTTCCAGCGGAAGCACCTCGATGCCTATGGTTCCCTTGCTGGTGAACTTGACTGCATTGCCGATCAGGTTGAATAAAATCTGCCGCAGCCTGGCCGGATCGCCCAGAATGGACCGCGGCACCTCTGGATCGATGCTGACCTGCAGGGTGTTGGACTTTTGTTCTGCCTGGGGACGGACCGTTTCGAGAACCATGGTCACGACACTCTCCAAATCGAAGACGGCCTCGTCTATGACCAGCTTGCCGGCTTCAATCCTGGACAGATCGAGAACATCGTTGATGACGGACAAGAGGCCCTTCGAAGACATCAAGGCGTAGTCCAGGTACATCCCCTGCTCCTCTTCCAGCTCGGTGTCTTCCAGCAGCTGGAGCATGCCCATGATGCCGTTCAGAGGCGTTCTGATCTCGTGACTCATGTTGGCCAGAAACTCTGACTTGGCTTTGTTAGCCTCCTCCGCTTTATGCTTGGCTTCGAGCAGCTCGAGCTCGACTTTCTTCTGCTCGCTCAAGTCGGTATACAAGCTCAATGCCGCGGGCCCGCCCTCCCAGAAGATCCTCGCTACGGAGATCTGCAGCCACCTGATATCACCTTGGGCTGTGACGACTCGAAAGGAATAGATGGGGATAGGATTGTATCCATGCAACCTTTGGTAATGCCTCTCTCTGACCGTCTCCCGGTCTTCGGGGTGGATAAATTCAAAGAGCGGGCGGGAAGTCAGCTCCTCTCTGGCATGCCCCCACAGCTCGACAAAGCGCGGGTTCATCCATATGAACCGGTCGTCCTGGCTGACGCTGATTCCCTCGAGAGCGTTGTCAACCAGCGAACGATAGCGCTCTTCACTCTCACGCAAAGCCCTCTCGGCCTCTTTGCGCTTGGTTATGTCCGTGTACATGGCCACCACGCCGTGCAGCTCGCCTTCGATAAGGATTGGAGCGCCCGAGGCCAGGACATCGACCGGAGCGCCGTCCTTGCGGTACCGGACAGACTCCAGGGGCTCGAGCGTTTTACCAGAAAGCACCTTCCTGGTGTTGGCAAGGGCCTCATCCTGGACGTCCGGACGGCTGACCAGATCATCGAGATCCCTGCCCCGGGCTTCTGTGCCGACATAGCCGAAGAGCTTCTCTGCTCCGGGATTCCATTCCAGGATCCTGTGGCTGGAGTCCAGAGTCACAATAGCGTCCGGGGCATAATGGAAGACAGCCTCCAGGTATCTCTGCCGGGTCGCCAATCTGACATTCATCCGGCCTTGCTCGTCCAGCTCCTTTCTGAGCCGGGCATTCTCCTGCTCCAGCTCTTCATAGGTAGGATTTTTTGGGCTCATGGCTTTCCCTTGAGATGGCTGGCATCCGCACGTGGCTGAACGTACTTGCAATGAGGGCAAACAGGTGTGGTCTGCACATGTTCAGCTATGCGCGAAGGTGGTTTCCGCACAGCGTCAGCCTGAGCCAGGCTCTTGCCTGGCTCATTCTATGGGCAGAAGGCCAGGCCCCTTCTGCTCATCCCCGGGCCACGCAGGGGGCATGTGGGTGGGAAATCTCGTGGTCTGGCGAGGAGGGACTGAGCTGCTGAGAGCCCCTGGGGCTCTCAGCCCCCTCGCGCAGCTCCAGGGTATCCGAATGCCAGCCTGAACGGAGACAAGGCGGCGAGGCATCACTTTTCCGGAGCTCTTGCCGATCAAAAGGTCAATACCTGATCGGCTTCCATGGAGAGCTCATAGAGGTCGTCCATCCAGCCGATCGGGCAGGTGCTTGATCCCTCCAGACCGTGGGATTTCAGGCAAACCCCTCAGACGAAGAAGTCGCCCTCGAACTGATTGACCTGCTCCATGACATCGAAGGGCTCCCGACTGGCCTGCTCGAAGAGCACCCCCTTGCCCAGCATAAAGACACTGACCTCATCGCCCTTGGACATCCCCGTGTTGGCCAGGCGTAGAGCGTTATAGGCTGTCTCGGAGTCATTCGTGGTGATCACGATCAACATCCTTCTCATTTCAACATCCCGTTCAGGCTTTCAGCATTGGATAGATCACACTGGATACAGAGTACCCCGTGAGTCCATATATCGTGAGCCTGAGAAGTAGCAGGAATACTGACCGGAAGTCAATTATTTGCCCCTCATGGAACAAGGATGCATCAAATCGGCTGGCCCGAATCTGAATAGCTCCTGATTGCATCATCACTTGGCATGGCTTTGATACAAACCCGCATGCCTGCGCCGCAGGCACAACCAAGCACGAAAAAAGCACGTTTCGGCCGGGACGCCGAGCGCAGGTTCCATGGCGACACAGGCCAGAGAGACAGCCAGGGGCTGAGTATTCGATCCTTGAAGGATCCTGAGCTCGAATACAAGGAAGGGCAACTGTGGCTTTAAGGCCCCGCACCATATGGAACCAAGCGGGTCGCCTCGGCCGAAACGTGCAAAAAACAACAGCTTGGAGCATTTTTTCATAAAAAAAGCCACAAGCTGGCTCCCCGCGTGTGCCCCATGGTAGTGTGTATTTTTTTGTAACAATTTCGTCACAATCATATTGCAAAATCATCTCGAAAGTCCTACCTTCAGCTCGCCTGAAAGCAGAGCCCACTCTATCAAGCCTGTTACGGATCGACCATGTCTCCATGGAACGTTCTCATCACGACTCTCGGCGGTTTGGGTCTCTTCCTGCTTGGAATGCGGATGATGACCGAAGGCTTGCAAAAGACCGCCGGCCAGCGCATCAGAAGTGTGCTCAAAACCCTGTCCGCGAACCGGCTTATTGGGTGTGCGACTGGAGCGGCCACCACGGCGATCATTCAATCCTCGTCGGCAACAACGGTCATGCTGGTTGGCTTTGTCGGGGCGGGGCTGATGACCCTGAGCCAAGCCGTAGGCGTCGTTCTCGGGGCCAACATCGGCACGACCATCACCGCCCAGCTGATCGCCTTCAAGCTCTCCAGCTTGGCCTTGCCGGCCATCGCCCTTGGCGTCGGGATGCGCTTCTTTGCCACCAAAAGAAAAATACGCTTCCTGGGGGAGATCATTCTGGGCTTTGGTCTGCTCTTCTTTGGGCTGACCGTGATGAAGGAGTCCCTGGCCCCACTGAAGAATGACCCCACCTTCATCAGCTTTTTTACCAAGTTTGATCCGGGGACCCTAGGGGGCATTCTGCTTTGCGTTGCCGTCGGAGCCGTTTTAACCGTCATGGTTCAATCATCGTCAGCCACCATCGGCTTGACCATGAGCCTGGCCTGGCAAGGTCTCCTCGGGTTTCCAGCGGCAATGGCCCTCGTCCTGGGGGAGAACATCGGCACCACCATCACCGCCCAGCTCTCAACCCTCGGATCCGACAACACCGAAGCGCACTGGGTCGCCAATGCCCACACCCTTTTCAACGTCCTCGGGGTCGGACTGATCATCCTTATCTTCCCCTGGTTCGTTGACGGGGTCCAGCTGATCACCGGGCTGCTGGGAACCGGCCCAGCCGATGCAGTTGTCGAAGGCGAACGGATCAACGTGTCCAGATACATCGCCAACGGGCATTCCCTGTTCAACGTTGTCAATGCCCTGGTCTTCCTCGGGGTCATGCCCTGGCTGGTGAGAGCCGCCAAGTGGCTCACCCCGCAGAAAGAAAAAGGCGAAGCCGAGCTCTTCCGTCAGCCCGAGCTCAGCGACCGCTTTCAAGACAACCCCTTTGCCGCTGTAATCAGTGCCCGTCGAGAAGTCCATGCCATGTCTCAGGTTGTCCGCAGCGCTTTGGACAACGCCCTCCAAGCCGCCAACAAGAGGGATCTCAAACAGCTCAAACGCTGGCAAAAGTATGAAGATCATATCAACTCCGTTCACCGGGAGGTCCTCAGCTACCTTTCCAAAGTATTTCAAGACGAAATAACCGAGTCCTTGTCCCATGAAGTGGAGGTCTTGATGCGGACCTGCTATAACCTAGAACGGATCGGCAACGCCGTAGCCAACATTGCCCAGCACTTTGAAAACGTCATGGAGTTTGATCTGCCCCTCTCCTCTCAGGCTTGGCAGGAAGTGAACACCATTTCAGAGAGAGTCCAGCAGCTGATGGGAGTTGTTGAGGACTCGATCATGGAGCCGCAGGAAGGATTTTTTGAGAAGGCCAGGGGGCTGGAAAAGGAGATCGATGTGATGCGGACAGAAATGCGCCAAAATCACATTGTCAGGATTCGTGAAGAGCTTTGCCATGTCGACGCAGGAATTGCTTTTATGGATATCCTGACTCGCTTTGAAAAAATTGGTGATTGGTCATACAACATCGCAAAGGGGCTTATGGAAATTGATCCACAATACATACAACATTCAAGAAATTTTGCTAATTATCATGAAGATGCTGCTTAAAGATCACTTTAGTAATATTTTGTTCGCAATCATTATAACAAAAAGCAAGCAATCAAGCATCCATTAATATCCTCAATCAATATTCAACATATTTTTTTCCTCTCACGCCTTAACTCCTGGATACAAAAAGCCATCCTTTCGATAAATAACCTTTTTATCCAAAAGCTCACCAATGGTCTGGATATACTTTCTTCTATACTCCCCCTGAAAATAGAGGTCCACGGTCTCCGGATACCAAAAAGTCTGCATCAGCTCCTGGTACAAATCATCCTCTTGAACCTTTCTGCGCATGAGGAGGGTATAGACCATGATCTTCTTTATCAGGTCATTGCCCAGCTTGGCCTTGTCCCCAAGGTACTTCCTCAGCTTGGTCAAGCTCTTTCCCACGGCCCCCGCAAAATCGTTGAAAGGCCTGCCATGCCCAGGGTAGACCTCGCGAACATCTAGGCCTTGCAGGCTGTTCAGGGATTCAATAAATGAAAACACGGTCCTGCTGCCCTCTATCCTTTCGGTGACAGCGGCAACGTCGTTTTCCCAGAGAGTGTCGGATGACAGCAGGACCTTTTCCTGCCTGTTGAACAGAACAATTCCATCCGCACTGTGACCGGGGGTATGCAGGATCTCGAACCTGTAAGGCCCTATGTCCACGATTTCACCGTCTTCTAAGCCATAGGTGGCCTGAAAGAACTCCGCCTCCTGGTTGTAGTACCTGCTCCAGGTGGACCAGTCATCCCTGATATCAATGAAGTGCTTGCCTATTGAGTGCAGGGCTGTCTCACAACCTGACATGTCCTGAATATGTCGATTTCCTCCGATATGATCGCAATGGCAGTGGGTATTTATGATCAGGCCTATGTGCGTCAAATCCACGCCCAACGCCGCGATCAGGTTTTCGGTCTCATTCAGGTCGGCCACATAGCCAGTATCTATCAGGATCGGAGGGTCGCCGCGATAGACAAAATGATTGCCGTTTAAATACCCCCTCTGAATGAAAAAGAAATCATTGAGTATCTCTTGTATATTTTCGGAATATCGCCGAGTCATGACACCCTGTTTGCGATCTCAGAATAGATGTTCTTTCATTCAACCCTGCTCTTCAAGCGCATTATCCGCTCATACGACTCCTGGATGCGAGAGGCCGATACGCGGCCCTGGCGGATGAGGCTGTGAATAATCCTGGTTGCCTTTTGGGCAATGTCCGGCTCATAGATCAGGGTGTTGCCGAAAACAATGATGTCCGTTCCAGCCAAGATGGATCGTTCCAGGGCGGTCTCCAGGCTGTAATAGCTTCTGATGGCCTCCATCTGCATGTCGTCGGAAATAATGACCCCTTGAAAGCCCAGCTTGTGTCGCAAGAGGCCGTTCAGGGTTCGTGAGGACAAGCTGGCCGGCCACTTTGGATCCAGTCGGGCATTGAAGACATGGGCGGTCATGACCATGTCAGCTTCCGGGCAGACAATGAGCCGGGCATAGGGAATCAGCTCCTCTTCGGTCCAGGTATTGGTGACATCGGTAAAACCGTGGTGAGAGTCCTGGGTGGAGCTGCCGTGGCCGGGAAAGTGCTTCAGGGCGGTCAGCACATCATGCTTTCTGTGGGCGGTGATCACTTCAGCGGCCTGTCTGGCCACGACCTCCGGATTAGAGGAGAAGCTCCGCTCGAGCTTGCCGATGACCGGATTGTCGCAATTGACATTCACGTCAACCACCGGAGCCAGGTTGACGTTGATGCCCACCTCGGTCAGGGCGGCAGCGGTCAGGGAAGCCGAGCTTGTGGTCAGCTCTGGGTCGTCCTGCCGGCCGAGCCAAGCCTGGGAGGGGGCGGGAGGGAACCCATATTTTTCCTTCAGCCGGGTGACCCTACCTCCTTCCTGATCCACAGCAATGAGCAGGATACTGTCGCTTGCCGCCTGCAGTTCGCTGGTCAGGGACTCAAGTTGCTCAGCAGACCTGATATTTCGTTGCGGGCTATCCAAGGCCACATCAGAATCAAAGAGGATCACTCCACCTACCCGGCCAGTGCGGATGTCCTGGATAATCGGACTGTCATTATCAACTTCCAGACCCCGAAAGCCGACCATGATCATCTGTCCGATCCGCTTGGACAGATCGTCAGTGGTCATGCTTTCTCCACTGCTGACAGCAGCGAGCAGGACGCAGCTGCACAGGAAGACAGCCCTGGCCAGGAGTTGGAAAACAATAGACATGTGACTTTTCTATGCCGTGATCCGGAAATACATCAGGCTTAGCAGGGTTTAGCATTTCTTGGCATTGACCTGATCAGGCCCTTTGTCCAGAAAGGCGTACCCGGACTGGTTATACCCGATTCTCCGTTCAAGCTGGATATTGGATACAAATGATCTCCGGAATGCTTTCGAAAAGGGCTTCCAGGTGGTTGGCCTTATCCTGTGAAGCGGTTTTTCTGCTTCCAGCGTCTGGTTTGTAGAGGGTAAACAAGCTTAAGCTTGCCACAAAGGATACTGATTGCCAGAATAAGTATTGAACAATCCACTTGATTTGGTACGTTTTTATCATGGGATGGTCTCCACGGCAACTGTGATCGTCAAAGGCGTTGGGGTGGCGAAATCACAGGCTATCGACTTGTCCATGGGATACCAGAAGGCCAGATCAGGACTGAATACCGACCACAGTTGATGTCGCGGGGGATCATTTCATTTCCCGTTGAACCAAGACCGAACTCTGAGCCTTGCTAATAAAAAAGGCAGCTTCGAGGATGGGCACCCCGAAGCTGCCTTTGCAAAACAGCCTTGTTCTTCAGGTTGAAGCTGCTGCCTTCATTTACCAGCCGCGGTGATGAGGCCCTCCCCTGTATCCGTATCCCTGGCCTGCGCAAGGCCCTGCAAAGTTACCCCTGGTCCTGCGGCTTTGCCAGTCTCCAGCATGCTCCTTGGCCTTGAGCTGCATTTTCGTCTGCAGCTCGGCTATTTTTTGATTGAGCTCCTGGAGCTTCTCCTGACTGGGACTTCCCTGGTTGAGAAGCTCCTGCCTCTGCGCCCGGACCTGCCACAATTCAGAGCGAAGGGGTTCTGTTTCCTGGACAAATCGCGCATGCTGTTCATTTGTCATAGAGCTTTTGTGCCCAAACCCACCTTTCCCATAGCCTCCGCCGGCCCAGGCAAGAACTTGAGAGCCAATAAAAGCGACACTGGCCAGCACGGCGAGGATAACAATGATTCTCTTCATGATACGACCTCCTGGTATGTATGGTAACGTTGAGCAATCAACTTCCATGCCAGAACCTCTTGCGGCAGCCAACCTGTCACAATTATTGCAAATCAAGTAGCAGCTTCGCCTTGCTTGGCCGACAAGGACGCATCTGCAGCCCGTAATTGCATAGCTTTTAAACATTCACCCTGTACCTTGGTGGATAAAAACTATACACTTGTCTGCAAAAAGAGCTTGGGCAAAGTGGGATAGATTCGGATCGCCTGTGTCTTTCTGATATGCAACTGACTCATGCGTGAACACGACAAGAAAAGGGGACATCGTATCCCAACCCAAAAAATGCCTCTATCCCCCTTAATCGTCATTGGTTCAGCTTTGATCTTGGGGGCCTTGCTCATTGTCATGGCCTGGTTCAATCTGAACAGGGAAAAGGCATACATCACCAGGATCCTTACAGAAAAAGGAGCCGCTCTGATCAAGTCCTTTGAAGCAGGGGCGCGGACAGGCATGCGCGGGGATTTAGGATCGCAGCTCAAGCTGCAGACCCTCTTGCGCGAAACGGCTGCCCAATCGGATATTGTGTATCTGACAGTAACAGACGATCGTGGAACCATCCTCGCCCACAACAACGAAGAACGCCTTGGCGACAGGTTTCTGAATCTGGATCGGCTTCAGGATTTGAAACCCGGCCCGGGCATTCAGTCCCGTACTCTCGTTTCGCAGCGTCTTCCAAGGGCATTCCTGGTCTATAGTACATTCACCCCGCTGCGGACCGAAGAGCATCGAATGGGTATGGAGCCTGGACATATGCCCGGAAGGCAATCCAAGCATAGGCCTGGCGGCATGGGCATGTCTCCTGGGAGGGGACGCCGTTTCTTCAATTCCCAGGACTTTCTGCAGAATGAATATTATATCTTTGTGGGCCTTGAGATCGCCCCCTGGGAAGAAGCCAGGGCTATCGATGTCAGAAATACCGTAATCATTGCAGGGGTACTTCTTCTCTTGGGGATGGCCGGTGTGGTCTCTTTACTCTGGGCCAACAGGGTTCAGGTTTCCACCCAGCTCCTGCAAGACCAGCAGGCCTTTTCCGCAGAGGTCATGGCTCACCTCCCAGTGGGACTTATTGTCCTTGACCGCAGAAAGACCATTACTTTTGTCAATCAGGCCTTTCTGGACCTCGTCGGCAGCCACGGCCGCATCTTGGGCCGAGGGCCTCAGGATGTGCTGCCGCAAGACTTGACTTTCCTGATCCAGAACCTTGAATCAGAACATATCATCCTGGAACATGAAGTCATATGCCAGCTCCAAGGTACGATGGTCCCTCTCAGTGTCAGCGGTGCCAGGATCTCCTCACAAGAGGGCGTTTTAATAGGCTGGGTCCTCATTCTTCGGGATCTCCGGGAGGTCAAAGAGCTGGAAGAAACCATCCGGCGCCACGAAAAAATGGCTGCCATCGGCAATCTGGCTGCTGGCGTGGCCCATGAAATCCGCAACCCCTTAAGCTCTATCAAAGGGTATGCCACTTACTTCAAGAACAAATTCCATCCCGAAAGTGCAGAGCAGGAAGCGGCGCAGATTCTGATCCAGGAGGTGGACCGATTGAACCGAACTGTCACCGAACTCCTTGAGTTTGCCAGGCCTTCTCAATTGGACAAGCAATTAGTTCGTCTGGATGACCTCATACAGCGATCCTTGCAATTCATTGAGCAGGATGCCGAGCACCAAGGAGTTCGCATTGCCTTCAAACATGATGCTGACGGGCAGACAATCCGTGCTGATCCTGACAGACTGAACCAAGCCCTTCTCAACCTCTATGTCAACGCAATCCAGGCCATGGATCATGGCGGCCAGCTGAACGTCACTCTTGGGCCGCATACCAGCATGGAAGCCATCATCCGGGTCTCGGACACAGGTCCCGGCATACAGACTGAAGAGCAGGGGAAAATATTCGATCCTTACTACAGCACCAAGAAATCAGGTACCGGTTTAGGCTTGGCCATCGTCCATAAAATCATCGAGGCCCATGGCGGTTCCATCAAAGTCCAGAGCCTGGCCGGATCAGGATCAACCTTTGTCATGTATCTTCCCAAGGGAGAGGTATGACCATCAAAACCCTGATTGTAGACGATGACCCTGCTCATCTCTCCATGCTTCAGACCTTGCTCAAGGACTGGGGGCACCGAACCGAAACAGCCAGTGACGGCTCCGTGGCTGTTCAAAAAATCAAAGAAAGCCCTTTTGATCTGGTCCTCATGGACGTGCGCATGGCCGAAGTTGACGGCATTGAAGCCTTGCAGCAGATCAAGGACTACAATCCGGCCATCCCGGTCTTGATCATTACCGCCTATTCGTCTGTGGACAATGCAGTCGCTGCACTCAAGGCAGGGGCCTACGATTATCTGACCAAACCACTGGACTTTGATCTCTTGCAGCACACCATGAACAAGGCCCTGGACCATAAACGGCTGGAGACAGAGAACCGGGCACTGAAATTGCGGCTCCCCCCTGATTTTGACCCTTCCAACATCGTTGGCAAAAGCAAGGCTATGCAGGAGCTGCTGAATCTAGTGGTCATGGCGGCACCTACTGAGGCCACGGTCTTGATCACCGGACCCAGTGGGACTGGCAAGGAGCTCATTGCCCAGGCCATTCACGCCAACAGCAAGCGCTCCAAGGGGCCTCTGGTCACGGTGAACTGCGCTGCTCTGACTGAGACCTTACTGGAGTCGGAGCTCTTTGGGCATGAAAAAGGGGCATTCACCGGGGCAGACAAGAAGCGGGAAGGGAAGTTTATGCTGGCTCACCATGGCTCCATTTTCCTGGACGAGATTGGCGACATGCCTTTATCCATGCAGGCCAAGCTGCTACGAGTCATCCAGCAACGAGAAATCCAGAGGCTTGGCAGCGATGCCACGCATCAGGTCGATGTGCGGATTATTGCTGCAACGAACAAGGATCTGGCTGAAGAAATGGAGTCGGGCAGATTTCGAGAAGACCTGTATCACAGGTTGAACGTCATGGAGCTTCGGCTGCCTGGTCTTAAAGAGAGGCCAGAGGATATTCCCCTGCTCGCCGGGCATTTTTTACACCAGCATATGGAAAAAAACCGCAAGACGCTTCACGGCTTCACGCCGCAGGCCATGGACTTGCTGCTCAAGTACGACTGGCCCGGCAATGTCCGGGAGCTGGAAAACGCTGTAGAACGTGCGGTCATCCTGGCTGCAGGCGAATACATCACGCCAAAAGAGTTGCCTTTGAAGCTCGAGAGTGTGGATACAGAGGAAAGCCCGGCAAAAGCCAGTGGATTGGGACAGAAGAATCTCGAAGAAATCGAAAGGGAGGCGATAGCCGCCACGCTTACGCAAACCCGGGGGAACAAAAGTGAAGCAGCCAGGATTCTGGGCATCACCAGAGCGACCTTGCACAAAAAAATAAAAAAGTACGTGCTGGATAATTATTCTTGATTCTTTTCTGTCCAAACACCACCTCAAAATTCTTGGAGAAAACAATCCAGGACTTCCTATGAGTATCTGCAGACAACACAGCAAGTCTCTACTTATGGCAAGTACTAACTTGGGAATCTATCCAGCTCCGCCCAATGACTTTTTCTGAGCAGTTCATACGCTCTCCCTTTTCAATGGATATTGAGATTCTGAAGAATCCCTTTGAGGTAGTCTGCTGATGAACGAAGCTGCTCGGCTTCTGAATCTTCGAGGAGAATCTTGACAGTCTTGGCAACCCCGTTCTTGTTGACCAGGACAGGAATGCTCAAACACACGTCATGAATATCGTAGAATCCATCCACCAGGGTGGATACGGTAAGTATGTTATTTTCGTTGCGCAGAATGGAAGCGGCAATATCCACGAGAGCCAGTCCAACCGCATAATATGTTGACCCCTTGCCCTTGATGATCTCATAGGCCGCGTTCTTTACCTGGGAGAAGATATCCTCAAGCTCCCCGGTCGGGCAGCTCTTATCACAGGAAGGGCAATACTGACGCAAAGGAACTCCGCCGATGCGCACATTGCTCCAAATCGGGACTTCACTGTCTCCGTGCTCTCCCAGGATATAGCCCTGCACGTTCCGAGGGGATACCTCGCAGTGGCTGCTGATCAAGTATCGGAACCGGGCTGTGTCCAGGACCGTCCCTGAGCCAATGACCCGGTTCATGGGCAGGCCGGAAAGCTTGATGGCGGCATAGGTCAGGATATCGACCGGGTTGGTTACTATGAGCAAGTTTCTGGGATTGTTCCTGGCGATCTCAGGAATGATTTGCCGAAAGACCTCGGTGTTCTTGTCCGCCAGATCCTGGCGCGTTTCACCAGGCTTCTGTGGTTTTCCGGCCGTGATCACGACCAGGTCGGCATCCCGGCAGTCGCTATAGTTCCCCTCGTAGATCCTGGTGGGAGGAACGAACATCATACCGTGGTTCAGGTCCATGACATGGGCCTTGACCTTTTCCGGCGTCCGACCGATTAAAGGAATGTTATTGGCCAAGCCGCTCATCATAAGCGCATAGGCAAAGGTCGTGCCCACATTTCCGGTACCGACTATGGCCACCTTCCGCTCGCTGACAAAGCCCCGTTCATGAGTTAAGTACCTTTCCGGGCTCTCTTTGAAGCTTTCCTTGCAGTGTTCTGAACAGAAGAAATAGGTTTCTCCTTTGTATTTGAAAGTATACTGGACCTGCTGTTCATCGACATCCATATTGCAAACTGGATCAATGGCCATGTATCACCCCCTTAAAGCTTCCAATGAAATGTGCCGAAGCTTTTTCTCCTCTCTTATTTAAAAGCTATTTTTTATCCTGGTATTGAATAATAAACCTTAAAAAGGTGACCAAAGCCAAGGTAACCACAGTTATGGCCAAACCATAATACAGGATGTCTATAGATTCTTCCAGTACTGTTAAGTATTTCAAAAACTGAACTGCAAAAATAACAATAACGACGCTTATAACTTTCTCTTCAAGGTCATTAAAAGAAGAAACACCAAATTGTACACATAATTGTATAGGTGTTACAAATAGATTGTAAAGGCCAACCCCAATAATATAAAATATTACTCCCTTAAGCATAGTATTTATTATTTCTAAAAGTTCTATAAGAAACTCAATAGAAACAATTTTATCATGCGAAAACTGAACCCATAGATGCTCAATAGTTATTATTGAATGAATGGTACCCATTACAAATATGGTAATTGAAACAATAAGCACTGTTAGTACAGCTAAGATAACGAAATATCTACTGTTTTCTACTAAAAGTGTCATAACTCTTATAAACTTATTCCTACCATTATATGTGCAAGTATCAGGATCTCTTTGCTGACTCATCAAAAGCTCCTGTGATTTTATATGCAAAAATGCTCCAAGCTGTTGTTTTTTGCACGTTTCGGCCGAGGCGCCCCGCTTGGTTCCATATGGTGCGGGGCTTTGAACCTCTAGGAGCCCTTCCTGTTATTCGAGCTCAGGATCCTTCATGGATCGCATACTCAGCCGTTGGCTGTCTCTATGGTCTGTGCCGCTATGGAACCTGCGCTCGGCGCCCCGGCCGAAACGTGATTTTTTCATGCTTGGTTGTGCCTACCCAGGCATGACGGTTATAAGAAACTGGAAACTATTGAGTGTCTTATCATAAAAATGAAGGCCAAGCGCCAGTGAATTACTGGTGAGGACCTGAAACACCTCTGGCCACTGGCTAATCATATCCACTAGCCTTGATCTGGAATCCAATATGATTCAGATAAGCCTTTGATAATCCTGAAATCAGGTTATTGAATCCAGGCAGCCCAAAGCTGCTGTATAAAAATCTAACTGCCAGGTGAAATCATGATTAAAAACTATACTAAAAAAGTATACTTTAAAGCAAAGAGCAGGCTCGTTCTCAAAAGAAAGAATGAATTACAGCAGGTTACTTAAGCAAGCCTCTTTGGCATAGCGGTTGCTTCCAAAGGTGCAACCCAGAGCACACCATCATTTTCTCATTCAGGCTTGAAGGAAAGAAAGACATGAACCAACTGATAGATACCTTCAGGACAGTTTTCTGCCCAGGCATACAGTATCACGGCCCCGGGCACGGCTTTTTCAGCCAATGGCCACACCTGATGCCCTTTGGCGGACTCCTCTTTTGGATTCTGATCATTCTGGCGATACTCATCCTGATTGTCGTGATCTCGAAAAGCCGAAGGTCAGGGATGGCCGGGAGCTCTCCAGGCCATGAAACTCCGCTGGATATCCTCAAGAAACGGTATGCCCGGGGCGAGCTGACCAAGGAAGAGTTTGAACGGATGAAGGAAGACCTTCAATAAGAGGTCTTTGGTTTCCTTAAGAGCCATATCGTGTCCCTTCAAGGCACCTGAAAACAAACTGCCTGACTGGAGAAAAGCTATGGACCGAAGATCCTTCATGCGATTCTTGGCTGCCTTTGGGGCGGCGACAGCTTGCGGCCCCCTGTGGCCGAGCCGAACTCAGGCTGCACCGCCGGACCTGGAAGTCGAGCTCCAGGCCGTTCGAGACAGGATCCCCCTCTTTTCCGGGCCACCTACCGATGTCTGGCGGTTCAATGGAAAGGTGCTTCACGGGCACCCCGGCCAGCTCCAGACTCGGGAACAGGGCTGGCTGGGGCCGGTTTTCCGCGTCCACAAAGGACAGCGGATTCGGGTCAAATTCAAAAATCTCATTCCCCAGGAATCCATCATCCATTGGCACGGTCTCCATGTCCCGCCCGAGGACGATGGTCATCCAAAGTTCGCCGTTCCTTTCGGCGGGGAGTACGTGTATGACTTTATCATAAACAATCCTGCCGGAACTTACTGGTACCATCCTCATCCCCACCGCCTGACCGGGTACCAGGTTTATGGGGGGATGGCCGGACTCTTTCTGGTTTCTGACCAGGAGGAGCAGGCCCTCGGCCTCCCCTCAGGCGAAAACGACCTGCCCCTCGTCCTGCAGGACAGGACCTTTGGGCCGGACAACCAGCTCGTGTATCTTCGCTCCCCTATGGAACGGGTGCACGGCTTTTTGGGGGACAAAATCATGGTCAACGGGCAGGCGGACCCCACCTTTGACGTCACGGGCAAGCCTTACCGGCTGCGCCTCCTCAACGGGTCAAACTCCAGGATCTTCCGGCTGGCCTGGAACGACGGCAGGAACCTGCAAATCCTTGGCACAGACGGTGGACTCCTGGAAAAGCCGTTGATCGTCCCGGACATCATGCTCGGGCCGGCTGAAAGGGTCGACCTCTGGGCCGATTTCGGGGATATGCCCAAAGGCTCTGGAGTCTCTCTGCAGAGCTTGCCGTTCAACCCTGGTGGAGGGCAGATGGGCATGATCAGGAGGGGAACGGGCGCCCCCCTTGGCTCCCCGTTCGAGCTGGCCCGCTTTCGGATAAGCCACCCCGGTCAGGGCACAACAGATCCCCCCAAACAGCTCTCGACTCTCGAGCGGCTAGACCCTGGGCAGGCGGCGAATCGTGAGCGGCCAAAGCAGTTCTTCCTGAACATGCACCACATGCAGCCGACCATCAACGGACGGACCTTTGCCATGTCCGAGGTGGCCCCTGACGAAATGGTTCGACTCGGGGAAGCTGAAATCTGGGAGTTCATCAATGCCGGATCCATGATGGCCATGCCCCATCCTATGCATGTCCACGGACTGTCCTTCCAGGTCCTCGGTCGTTCCGGCGGGCCCGGCTACCGCTTTCTCGATCAGGGCTGGAAGGATTCCGTCCTGGTTATGCCCGGAGAACGGGTTGCCGTAATCATGCGCTTTACTGACTATAATGGTCTCTACCTCTATCACTGCCACAACCTGGAGCATGAAGACCTGGGCATGATGCGCAACTATCTGGTCCTGTCCTGATGATCTGAGACGAGATAAGAAGAAAAATCTGACAAAAAATCATCCCAGGAGGTATTGGGACTGAAGAAAAATCTTTTTATCCCCTTGGGAATAAACAATTGCAAAAAATCCCGACCGCCTTTGAATACGGTTGCATTGGACACGGAATTGGAAAGCTATACGATTGGACAAGAATCCAATGAACCGGATCTTCATGAAACCCTCAGGCAGGATATGCACTCATGCCATTTTAAATTGTGATTGTCACATCTCAGAAATGCTCTGCGCCACCTCTGGTTCCCCTCCCTGCGGCCCTTTTGGGCCGGAGGGGACAGGGGAGGGTTCTTCCTTTGGGACATGCCAGATGAGTCAAGGCCACTGGGAACGGCGAAAAATCTCTCTCTGAGGGCGCATGCGTTTGTCAGCTCTTCGGGATTTGCCTTTTCAATCTGACCTTGCTAGAAAGTTGTATTTTGCCGATTTTTTCCACCACACCTCGTAAACTGCTAAACGCTCTCAGCAGACAGGATGGAAGCCATGGTTCCTGAACGAGTCCAGCGGATCCTCGACACGTACGGCCTTACCGCCCTGACCTTTGAGCCCGGCAGCACCCCCACCTCGGAGATGGCCGCCGAGCAGATCGGCGTTGAGGTCGGGCAGATCGCCAAATCCATTCTCATGGCCGGCAAGGACGGCCGCTTCCGTCTGGCCGTCATGCGCGGCGACAAGAAGATCCACTCCACCAAGTTCAAGAACGCCGCCGGCTGCAAGCACCGCATGGCCACAGCCGAGGAGACTTACGAGGTCACGGGCTTCCAGGTCGGCTCGGTCTGCCCCTTTGATGCCGCCGACCTGGAGATCTACCTGGACGAAGGGCTGGGCGACTACGAGGCCATTTACCCTGCCGCCGGCACCGATGCCTCGGGCGTGCCCATGACCCTGGAAAAGCTTGTGGAGATCACGGGAGGCAGGGTCTGCGATCTGGCCAAGGATTGAGTGACTGAGAGAAAAGATTTTAACCACGGCGAGCACGGCGAGACGCGGCGCAAGAGGCAGACATGCTGGGTATAGTCAATACCCCGCTTCGCTCAGGGCCAGCGGGACAGCCTTTCAGCCAGCGCCACGCCTCTTGACCGGCAGAGAGTAGCTACGCCAATGGAAACAACCCCCCAGTCCTCCGGACAGCTCCCCTTGGAAAGGGGAGCAACTCCGAATCCACTTTTGCATCAAAAAAGCCCCACACCTCGAGCCAACGCTCCGCGTCATTCATGAATCTGATCATGCGCCTCGCCCTGCTCCTGCTCACGCTCCTCGTTCCACTCATACTCATCCCCACAGCAGCCTCTGCTTTCAAGGCCCGGGTTGTCTGGGTCACCGACGGCGACACCCTGACCGTCTTCAAAGATGGCTGGTCCCTTGAAAAGATCAGGATCTACGGCCTGGACTGTCCGGAGAGCGACCAGCCTTATGGCTTCACGGCCTCCATGTTCACCCTCTGGAACTTTCTCTTCCGGGAGGTCGAGATCACCCCCATGGACCGCGACCGCTACGGCCGGCTGGTGGCCCGGCTGAGCCATGAGGGGACGAGCGTCAACGAAGCAATCATCAAGGCCGGCTATGCCTGGGTCTATGACCGCTACTGCCAGGCCGGGGTCTGCGCCCGCTATCGCCTTCTGGAAAAGCAGGCCAGACAGGCTGGGCAGGGGCTCTGGGAAGAGAACAACCCCATACCCCCCTGGCGCTGGCGCCACGGAGAGCGGCCGGACTCCGGCTGGCGCTTCTGGTAGGTTGACTGAACCACAAGGCCCGGTTGTATCAAGTCTGTGCTCAGCTCAGGCTGCCACGGACGGCAAACGTCTGGAAAGAAAACAGGCTCTGGCCTCTGACCATGAAGAACATGCAGGGTCTGAAGAGAGAAAAAGGCCATCGGCACTTTTCTTATACTTCAGCTGCTTCATGAGCTTCATGGTGGAACAATTCTTTTATCCAAGGGAAGATATCATGCGCGAGATATCCTGGCAGGAGTTCGAGGCGGTGGAGCTCAGGGTCGGCACCATCGTCGAGGTCGAGGACTTCGCCGAGGCGAAGAAGCCGGCCTACAAGGTCACGGCCGACTTCGGCCCGGACATCGGCCTGAAGAGGTCGAGCGCCCAGGTCACCGAGCTCTACTCCAAGGAGGAGCTCAAGGGCCGGCAGATCCTGGCTGTGGTCAACTTCCCGCCCAAGCAGATCGGACCGATGCGCTCCGAGTTCCTGCTGACCGGCTTCTTCACCGATGAGGGGGCCGTGGTTCTGGCCGTGCCTGAGAGGCCCGTCCCCAATGGCGCCAAGCTCGCCTAGGATGTCGGGATTCAGGAGGTAGGAGACAGAAGAGCTCAGCCGTGCATTGAACCGCCTGCATTCAAGCGACTTCTTCAACCGGCGTGAAGAAAATCCCGGAGGTTTGAACCACGGCGAACACGGCGCCGGAGGGATGTGCCCTGAAGATAGCCCGGCCATCAGTCCTGCTCAGGGTGACGCAATCAAGGCAAAGGAAGGTTGCTTGAAGGCTTGATTGTGGCAAAGCAGGAAGCGGTCTTGACCCTGGTGGGCTTTCCTTTCGCCATGCGCCGGCAGATGGAAAGGAGATCGGTCGTGCGGGCCAGACAGAGTTGACTACGAGCACCGGCGAGTGAGGCAGCCGGGATCGAGCCGGCAAGGCGCGGGGCGATCTCGTTCGCTTTTCTCTGCATCCTTCGTGCACTTCATGCCCTCTGTGGCCTTCAGCCTCTTTGCCTTTTTACTCTTCTTTCTGCTTCTTCCGGATCTCCTCCCACTTGGCCACCGTGGCCTCGGCCAGGCGGATGGAGGCACCGTCGAGCATCTTGCCGTCTATGGACAGGGCTCCGGCTCCCTGCTGGCGCTGCTCCTCGGCAGCCTCCAGAATACGCCGGCAGCGGGCCACATCCTCCTCGGCCGGGCTGTAGATTCTGTTGATGGTCTCGATCTGGTCCGGGTGGATGGCCCACTTGCCGTCGAAGCCCAGGGCGGCGCTCAACAGGCAGGAGCGTTCCAATCCCAACGGATCCTTGAAGTCCCCAAAGGGGGCGTCGATGACCTGCAAGCCGGCGGCCTTGGCAGCCATGGCCAGACGGCTCAAGGGGTAATGCCAGCGGTGGCCGGGGTAGAACTCCTCGGCATCGCCGTGGCCGCTGATCCCCTTGCTGAGCATGCCCAATGAGGCGGCGTAGTCGGCGATGCCGAAAACCAGGGTCTCTAGACGCTTCGAGCAGGTGGCGATGGACTCCACGGTCTGCATACCCAGAGCCGTCTCAATAATGGCCTCCAGCCCGATGGCTCCCCTCAGTCCGCAGGCCCTCTCCATCTGGGACAGAAGGAGATCCACGGCCTGGACGTGAGCCGGGGACTCCACCTTGGGCAGCACGAGCAGGTCGATGCGCTCGCCGGCCTGCTCGACCAGCTCGATCAGATCGCGGTAGGCAAAAGGGCTGGCCATATCGTTGATGCGCACCGTGATCACGGACTGACCGAAGGAGCGGTCCAAAAGGGCTGCCACTGCTGAGGATCGGGCCCCGGCCTTCTCCTCCACCGGCACGCTGTCCTCCAGATCGAGCATGACCACGTCGGCGTTCAAGTCGGCGGCCTTGGCGATCAGGCGCTCCTTGTTGGCCGGTACCGAGAGGGTCGAGCGACGCAGCCTGGTCTCTGCTGCCATGGCTTCCTCCTGTCTTGCCTTTGAAAGGCCCCATTGGTACAAAACTTCCAAGCAGGTCGGACGCACAGGGCCGTGTTCGGCTGTCCGGCCTTGAGGCCCTCGAGCAGCCAAGACGTCAACTCCACGGATCTGGACCATGCCTCGGATGTATCTGCTTCTTACGGCCCTTCTGGCCCTGAGCCTCCTGGCCGGCTGCGCCAAGCCTCGCCTCAAGCGCATGGAGGTGACCGGCTACTGCGGCTGCGGGCAATGCTGCGGCTGGGAGCGGGGCAGCTGGAAGTACCTCAAGCTGGACTTCTGGAACCGCTATATCAGCTATGGCCCGCGCAAAGGTCAGGAGTACTCCGGCCTGACCGCCAGCGGAACCAAGCCGAACGAGCCCGATCCCGGGCTCTTCTCAAAGCACAGCCTGACCCATCCCTGGATGATCCCCGTCCGCATCGTCTTCTTCCCTTGGCTGCTCCTGCCCGAGGACGGCACCATCGCCGCCGACACCCGCTACTACCCCTTCGGCACTCGCATGTATGTCCCCGGCTGGGGCTACGGTGTGGTCGAGGACCGCGGCTCGGCCATCAAGGGGCCGCGCCGCCTGGACCTCTACTATGACGAGCATGAGGAGGCCCTGGAGTGGGGGAGGCGCGAGGTAACGGTCGAGATCAACCCGTGATCGGCTGACCCTCGAGGCTCGATTGCGTCGTTGCGGCGAGACATTCAGCATGAGTTCTCTTTACGGCGCTGGATGTCCCCGCCAGTGAGCTCGAAGACCGGCGCCTCCGGTGCGCTGCGCCGGAACAGCTCCAGAGTGTGCCGGTGGCAGGTGAAGTAGAGCACCTGGTTGCGTCCGGCCAGCTCGGCGATGGCTGCGGCCGCCCTTTGCGCCCTGGACTGATCGAAGTTGACCAGGATATCGTCCATGATCACCGGCAGCCGCTCGCCTTGCTGCCCGGCGTTGTCCACATAGCCGAAGCGCAGGGCTAGGTAGAGCTGCTCGGCCGTGCCCCGGCTGAGCTCCTCCGGACGCCGCGACTGGCCGGCCGCATCCACGGCAAAGACCTCGTTCTCCCCGAGCGGGGCGAAGACTCCGGTATACGCTCCGCCGGTTATCTCGGACAGGTACTGCCCGGCCGTGCGGACCACCTGGGGCTGCTGCTCCCGCTCATACTTCTCCTTGGCCTTGCGCAGCAGGTGCACGGCCAGGGTGGAGGTGCTCCAGCGAAGGGCGGCCTGATGCAGCTCCTCCTTGAGGGACTCCTCCTCCTGCTTCAGGGCGGCCAGGTCGTCGGCCGTGGCCAGACGGCTCCTTTCCGACCTGAGCTCGCCCATGCGGCTGGAAACCTCCTGACGTCTGGACTCCTGCTCCTCGATATCCTGCTCCAGACTGGCGATCTCCTCCTCCAGGCCCTGCCGGCTCCAGGCCGAGAAAAGCTCCTCCACAGCAGCCATCTCGCTCCTTCCGGTTCCCTTCAGGAGGCTTCGCTCCAAGGTCTGCAGTCTGTCCCGGAGCTGGCGATCACTCTCCAGGACTCGGCCTTGCCGCTTGAAGGCCTCCTCGTCGTCCGCGCCGGCCCGATCGAGGAGATCCCGGATCTCTTGGCGCATCTGGGCGATGCGCCTGTCCGTTTCCTCTAAGGCCTTGTCCTTGGCCCGACGCTGCTCCTCAAGCTCCCGGCCGCGTCCGGCATCGGCCCGGCTGGCCTCGAGCTCCTGCACCAAGGCCTCGACAAAAGGGACCTGCAACCGCTCCTCAGGCTCGCTGCGGCCAAGCTCCCCGGCCAGGTGTCTGACCCGGCCGGCAAAGTCCTGCCGCCGGCTGCGTGACTGCTCCTGCTGCTGCTCCAGCTCCTTCTGCTCGCCGATCAGGCTCTGCCCCTTTTCGATATCGGACAGGGCCTCCCTGGCCAGCTCAGGGGTGAGCTCAGGGTCGAGGCCGGTCTTGTCCAGCCACTCGCGCCAGGCGGACCGCTCCGCCTCAAGGGCCTGCTCGGCCGCGCTCAGCTCCTCGGCGGCCCGTCGGCGTTCAGCCTCGCGCTGATCGCGTTCCTCGGCCTTCCTGTCTCGCTCCTTCTCAGCCAGCTGCCTGTTTCTGAGCCGTTCCCTCTCCCGTTCGACACGCTCCAAATAGCGATCCACTGCGGAAAGGAGCTGCCCGGGGCGATCAGCCGACAACCCGCGGCTCTCGGGAAGTCGAGCGGCCTTGGCGGCGTAAGCCTCGACAAAGCCTTCCAGCTGCCTGAGCCGCGCCTCCGCCTCCCTGAGGTGGCCTAGCTCGGCACGGGCCGTCTCCACCCGGTCCATAAGCCTGGCGGCCGCTGCCGGCTCGAGCTCGCGGCTCAGTCCGAGCTCGCTCAGCTGACGGCTCCAAGCCTCTTGAAGCGCCTCTTTGGCCTGAAAATGCTCGCTCCGCCGACCTTCGCACTCATCGGCTCTGGCCCGGGTCCGCTTCAGCTCTGTCTGAAGCTCGTTCAGCCTCTCTTGAAGGCGCCGCCGTTCCTGGATAAGCTCCCGAGATTGCTCCAGCTCGGCCTCCAAGGCGTCCGCACCGAAATCACCGCTCAGGCCGAGCCTCTCCCGGGCCCCTTGGATCTGGTTTTTCAGACCTTCCAGGTGGTCTCGAACATCCTTCAGCTCGGACTCCAGACCCTGCCTCTCCTGCTCCAGGCTGGCCCGGCGCTCGGCCAGATCCCGTCTCCTCAGGACCGCCCGCCTTCGTTCGAATAAGGCAAGGCCGCTCAGGCTGCAAACCAGCACACCAAGAATAACCGCCGGGAGCCAGGCCGTCTCCCAGGCCAGGACGCCGGCTCCGGCCAGCCCCAAAATGAACCCGCATCCGGCCAGCCCGGCCAGGGCCGCAGCAGGGAGGACACGGCTTACGGCCGTATCCTCCAGGCCCTCCAGCCCTCGTTTCAGACCGTCGATCCGGTCCTGCAGGGACTGTCTGCGCGCTTCGGCCCCATCGCGCTCAGTCGTTTTGCGCCGGAGCTCCTTGAGCTCGGACCAGGTCTCCTGAAGGCGCCGCATGGACTCGAAGCGGGGCCGCTCCAGATCGTGCAGAGCCTCCTCCTGCCGCCGGGCTTTCTCCTCGAGGTCCTGAATGGCCTCACGAGTGGAGCGAAGCTCCTGGTCAAGCTGAAGGAGCTGCCTCTCCGTTGCGGCGAAGTCCCTGGCATAGGCCTCGACGCGCTCGCGAACCGACAAGGAGGTGTCAAAGGCTTCCAGATCCCCCCGGCTCCAGGTCGGATCGATCTCAGTCAGGAAGCGGTCCACATCCCGCAGCCCCCGGTCGCGTTCCTGGCGCCAAGCCGGCAGCTCCTCCAGGGCTTGGGCGAATCGGTCCCGATCCCGCTTGAGCTCTCCGGCCAGCTCCTCGTCCCAGTCCAGGGGCTCGGCCTCCCAGGCGGCCAGCTCCTTCTCGGCGGCGGCCAGGGACTCCTCGGCCCGGCTCAGCTCCTGCTCGCGCCCTTCCAGATCCCCGGCCGCCCTGCCGACCCGGTTCTCCAGCTCCTGAAGCGACCGGCCGAAGCGGGCAAGGCCTTCCTTGGCCTTCATGGAGCAGTCAAAGGCCTCGATCCGCTGCCGGCTCCAGCCTGTGCCGAGCCGTCCGATCACGGCCTGCAGGCTCTCCTGTCTGGCCGTGATGGCCGGCTTCAGCCGCTGGAGCTCCTCACCGGACTCCAGGAAGCGGCTCTTCTCCTCGGCCAGCCAGCGAAGATCCTGCTCGCGCTCGAGGAGATCAGCATCAATGACCAGCCCGTTCAGGCGCTGCTTCAGGGTCTCGATCTCCCCGGCCAGGTCGTCCCGGCGCTCAGACAGGCGGGCCAGCTGCGCGGAGAGGTTTTCATACTGCTTTAGCCCGTCCTCTGGGAAGCCCCCGGTATCCGGGAGCTGATCGAGCTCCCGTTTGATCTCCAGCCGCTCGATCCACTCCTCCCAGAGAGAAACCAGGCTCTTCAGCTCCGACAGCCGGCTGCGGCGCTCCGAGAGGGTCTGCTTGAGCCGTTCGTTCTCAGCACTCACGTCCTCCAGCTCGCGCACGATTTCGTCAAAGTCCTCGATCTGCCCGGAGGCCTGCCTTAGCTCGATCTTAATCTGGTCAAGCCTGCTCAGCAGGGCATTGATTCGCTGACGCTGGCCGCCGGACTTGAACAGCTTCTCCCGGGCAGCCTCGAACGACCTGAGCAGATCGGGCAGGGAGGACAGGCCGGTGCCGAGGCCGGCGCTGTAAATGGCGTCCTTGACCCGGTCGCTGCTCAGGGTCTCCAGGGTCTGGAGCTCGCTCAAGCTGAAGGCGTAGACGTTCTTGAAGACCTCGCGGGTGGTGCCGCCGAGCATTCGGGCCAAGGCCTGACCGGGCAGGGTCTCGCCCTGCGGGCCGGTGATGCTCAGCTGCCCTCCCTTGCTCCCCGGAGCACGGTCCACAAGGAGACGGTGGCCGTCTCCGGCGACCAGGCCCAGGCTGCCGCCCCACCTGCCGCCTCGCAGCGGGGGGTAACTCCTTTCCCGGCTGCGGCCGTCCGGAGCGCCGAAGAGCACATCCCGGATAAACCCAAGGCAGGTGGACTTCCCGGCCTCGTTGTCCCCGAGAAAGAGGCACAGCCCCGGCGGAAGCTCCTCGACCCGGCAGTCCTGGAAAATGCCGTAGCCACGGATAGTGAGATCGGTAATGCGCATGTCCTGTCGCCTGGGTCTGTGGATCAGCCTTCGCCGCCGGGCTCGAGCCGGTCGGCACAGAGAAGCTCAGCCCGGCGAAGCAGCTCCTCGGCTTCCTCCTGGCTCAGTCCCTGGAGATGCTTCCCGGCCCGACGGTGTCCAAACAGCTCGAAGAGGACCTTTTGCTGAAGCGCCTCCGGCAGGTCCTGGCGATTTCGGAACGCTTCGGCCTGCTGGAGCACCTCTCCGAGGAAGTCCTGCTGTTGCCGCCTGGACTCCAGGTCGACATCCGGCGCGGTCTCGACCCGGACATCCTTGATCCAGACAAATGGCTCGGCGGCGGACCAGTGCTCCCGCAGGCGCTGCAGGAGCTCGTCCTGGCTGTCCTCGCCGCTGAGGCTTCCGTGCAAGGCTCCCCGTCCCGTCAGCCGGACCCGGCAAATGAGCCCACGATCGCCGGCCTCCTGCCTTTTGGATTCCATGGCGGTCAGGATGGCGTCCTCCAGGCGGTCCAGGCTTGGCTGCTCAAGGATATCCACCTCGACCTCGACCCAACGGACCGTGTCCAAGGGTTGGAAGGACAGCTCAGCCGAGCCCTCCTGGCCCACCTCGACCAGGTAGCAGCCTTTGCCGCCCTTCTCGGTAATGTTCAAGCCCTGGATAGCCCCGGGGTAAACCACGTGGGGATCTTCTGCCCAGACCCCCCCTGTATGCACGTGGCCGAGGGCCCAGTAGTCCAAACCGCTTGCCGCCAGGTCCTCGAAGCTGCACGGCGCGTAGGGCTCATGCCCGGTATTCCGTCCCAGGTTGCAGTGCAGCAGGCCGATTTGAAAGACCTCCCGTCTGTCGCGCCTGAAACGCCTGGCCAGGTTCCTGGTTTCTCGCGATCTGACGTGGCTGGCCCCGTGAACCAGGGCCAAGGTTTGCCCCTGGCGGACAAAAGGGTGGCACTCCGGCTGGTCGGACTCGAAGACGCGGACTCTCTCTGGCCATTGGACCGAGCGGGAGGCCGAGCCGATGGGATCATGGTTGCCGTGCACGATGAAGACGCCCACGCCGTGCTCCGAGAGCCTGGCCAGGCCGTCCCGAAAGCGCAGCTGAGCCCGCAGGCTGCGAACCTCCTGGTTGTATACGTCTCCGGCGACCAGGAGGAAGTCGGCTTGACTGGCCAGACAGAGCTCGACCAGGTTGTCGAAGGCGGCGAAGGTCGTCTGCCTGAGACGGCGACCGATGTCCTCAGAGTCGAGGCTCAGACCGCGAAAGGGAGCGTCCAGATGGAGATCCGCGGCGTGGACGAAGCGAAAGAGGGGCATGGTCACGTCCTGTATGAGCTCTCGCTGCTTTCCTTATTCCTGCCGGCTGGCGGGGCTTGGTCACCTTCTCTTGCCGAGGTGGTCTTTACTCACACTTGGCACAGTGGGCCCTGCACTCACCTGAGCACATCTCCAGTCGTTTTTTTCGGAAATCCTTTTCTTTGCACACAGTCTTGGCTGCTCGATACGAAGGTAATCTGACAGTGTGCTCAAGTGAGTGCAGGGAGAGCAGCTCCCAGAACATGCCCCCGGGCCATCTGCGCCAGCCTTGCTCCAGCCCTCACCCGGCCACGGGTGCATACTTCCGTAGGTACCAGATGGACTCCAGGGTGTAAATCGCGATGCCCGTCCAGATGCAGGCAAAGGTGATCAGGTGGGCTGTGGTGAAGGGCTCGCCAAAGGCGAAGACGCCGAGCAGAAACATGCAGGTCGGGGCCAGGTACTGCAGGACGCCCACCTCGACCAGCCTGAGCCTTCTGGCGCAGAAGGCGAAGAGCAGCAGGGGCATGGCAGTGACGGCCCCGGCGCCGGCCAGAAGGGCGTCGATGTTCAGGCTCCCACCACCCAGGGCCCCGTGTCCGGAGGCATGGACCCAGCTCAGGAAGAGCAGAGCCGGACAGCTCATGATCAGGGACTCCACAAACAGGCCGGGCAGGGACTCCACTCGGACGAGCTTGCGTATGAGGCCGTAGAGGCCGAAGGAGAAGGCCAGGGTCAAAGCGATCCAGGGGAAGCGCCCGTAGTTGAGAACCAGGTTGGTCACTCCGGCCGCAGCCAGGAGAATGGCCACCACCTGAAAACGACGCAGCCGATCCTTGAAGAAAATGAAGCCTAGGAGGACATTGACCAGGGGATTGATGTAGTAGCCCATGCTGGCGTCAAGGACGAAGCCGGCGTTGACCCCCCAGATGTAGGTCAGCCAGTTCACGGCCAGCAGACTGCTGCTGCCGGCAAAGAAGAGGAGATTCCGACCGGAGCGGAGGGCGCTGAGCACCTCGCCCCAGCGGCGCCAGACGCTGATAACCAGACCGACGAAGACCAGGGACCAGACCATGCGATGGCAGAGAATCTCCGGGGCCGGCACGCTCTTGAGGGCTTTCCAGTAACAGGGGAACAGCCCCCATAGCAGGAAAGCCCCTGCACCGGCAAAAAGACCTGGAACATCCCGTCTCTGCTCGCCCACCAGCCGCTCCTCCTGCCTGGCCGTTGAAAAAAGGTAAGCATCCGAATATCTTCATCGAAGGAACCCGACTGTCTTTTCACAGCCCGGCGGCTTCGTCAAGCTTGACATCGCCCGGCTATCCCCGCACAAAAGGAGAGGCCTGCCAGCCTGTGGCGGCCTCGGGCTCTCGAAGGATGAGCACCGCCCGAAGGCATTGACCGAGAGAGGAAGGCCATGAGCCAGAGCCAATGGACTGATCGAGCCTTTGCCGAGCGCGTCATCGGCATCAGACGGGAATTGCACCGCATCCCGGAAGCCGGGTTCCAGGAGCACAAGACCGCCCTAACCGTGGCCGGGCACCTCGAACGTTTGGCCCTCCATGTCCGGACCGGCCTGGCCGGAACAGGCGTCCTGGGAACCCTCAGGACCGGCCGGCCCGGACCGGTCATTCTGCTCCGGGCCGACATGGACGGGCTGGCCCTGCAGGAGCATACCGGGCTGGCCTTTTCCTCGGAGCATCAAGGCATGATGCACGCTTGCGGCCACGACGGCCATATGGCCATGCTCCTGGGGGCGGCCGAGCTCCTCTGCTCGCGAGCTGATGAGCTCTGCGGCAGTCTGCTGTTCCTCTTCCAGCCGGCCGAGGAAGGACCTGGCGGAGCCAAGCCCTTAATCAATGGCGGGATCCTTGACGATCCGCCCGTGGACTGCGCCCTGGCCTGCCATCTCTGGCCGGATCTGCCCAAGGGAAGCATCGGGGTCCGTTCTGGACCGCTCATGGCCGCCATGGACCGTTTCCAGATCACCATCACCGGCCGGACCGGACACGGAGCCATGCCCCATCTGTGCATCGACGCCCTGGACACCGGAGTGCAGGTCGTCTCAGCCCTGCAGCGCCTGGTCAGCCGGCAGACCGACCCTCTGGAGCCGGCCGTCCTGAGCATCGGCAGCTTCCAGGCCGGTACTGCCTTCAACGTCATTCCCGGAAAGGCCGTTCTCATGGGCACCACACGAACCTTCGATCTGAGCATCTGGCGGTCCTGGCAGGAGCGCATCGAGCGTGTCGTCAGCGGGGTTTGCTCCTCAATGGACGCCGACTTCGAGCTCGCCTTCACCCGCGGCTTTCCGCCCCTGGCCAACGATCCCGCCGTCAGCCGAAGGGTGCAGCGCGCCGCTGCCTCGGTCGTTGGCGAGGACCGGGTAACCGAGCCCAGGCCGACCATGGGGGGCGAGGATATGGCCTTCATCCTCGAGCGGGTGCCGGGCTGCTACTTCTTCGTCGGCATTGGCGAGGACGGCTGCCAGCCGCTGCACAACCCCGGCTTCACCTTTGATGAGACCGTCCTCGCTTCCGGGGCCGAGGTCTTCTGCCGGGCCGCCCTTGAGCTCCTCAAGCCCGAGTAGCGCCAGCTCCGGACCAGCCTAAGCATTCTGGAGGCGCCTCACGGAGCCAGGCCGTGGCTGCTTTACAAACAACCCCCCCATGGCGTATGCTTTCCCCCGTTCTCTTCTGTCTTGCCTGGAACCACTCAGACCTGGCCATCTGCACGCCTGAAGGGAGTCTGCTTCCGGCCGAGGAACGGGAGTTTCAGGATCAGCCTGTGGAGAGATTATGCGCACTGCCCTGTCTTCGATCATTTGTGCGGCGCTCATCGGATCGGCCATCCTCCTGGTCAGCTGCTTCCCCAAATACCCTGCGGATGACCGTGCTCAGCAGGACAAACGCGACTTCCCCCTGTCCAAGGAAGAGCGGGCCGTCGCCCGGGAGCACGCCGGCTACCTCGAGCAGATGGGCGGCTACGACGGGCCGCAGACCTGCTATGCCTGCCACACCGAGGAGTACCGCGAGGTCAGCCGCAGCTACCATGCGCATCAGGGGCGCATTGCCGTGGACGGCTCCATTGCCCACGAACCGGAAAAGGCTGTGGACAGAGGCATGTTCACTCGTTGGTACCCCTTGACCCAGGTGGACCGGTCCATGGAGCCTGAGAACCAGTGGCGCTTGCAGGAAGCCCTCCGCTGCGGGCAGTGCCATCCCGGCGGAGGCCCCATGAAGCGCTACGGGCTGGATGTCGATTGCCTCATCTGCCACCAGCGCGGCGGCTACCCTTTCGGACAGCCTGAACGGACAGCCTGGGGCGGCCGTCCAGCCGGGGACAAGACACGCGTTGCGCTGATCTTCGAGGCCTGTCTGGCCAGCCAAGGCCAAGCCGGCCGCCTGGACCTCTCCGATGTCGCCGCCAACACCATGCAGGGCCGGGAGGTGGTCGTGGGCCGGCCGGCTCCGGAGAACTGCACCTTCTGCCACCAGCGCACCGGGCACAAGCGGGGCACCCGCTACGGCAAGGTCCTGGGCAGCCCTGCAGACGTGCACTACGACCTGGGCTTCCGCTGCCAGCTGTGTCACCCTGTCAAGGATCATGAGATGGGCAAGGGACGCATTCTCGATGCCGTCGGAACGCCGGAGCAGCGTGGCACCATGCACGTCTGCTTCGACTGCCACGGAACCAAGCCGCATGCCGGATTGCATGCCCAGACCCTGAACGACCACATGGCGACCATCGCCTGCGAGACCTGCCACGTCACCGAGACCCGTCAGGCCTTCCGCCGGGTCGACTGGACCCCTGGCCTGGACCTGGAAGAGAAGCTCGCCGAGGCGAAAGGAGGCTCGGGCGCTCGAAACGCCGGCACCAAAGGCCCTTCGCCTGGAGCGGGGCTCACCGATTCAGCGGCCGGCTCGCCATACCTCGAGGTCAAGAAAGAAGGCTTCACCCCGGTCTATGCCTGGCACAATCCCTACAGGCTGAGCCGTGAGGTCCCTCAGCCGAACGGCCGGCTGGGCAGCCAAGCCAGCAAGATCACGCCCTTCAACCGCGTGGGCAGCAGGTTCTTCGACGACGGCACCCAGCCCAGGGTCCTGGACGACCCCGACGGCCCGGCCAAGGGCCGCCCCATCCCCCTGGCCGCGGTGGCCAGAGCCGGCGGGGCAGGCGCCACTGATACATCGCTCATGGAGATGCGGGCCTGGAAGGGCGGTCGCTTCGACCAAGCCCTGATCAGGCAGCCGGCCATGACCTTCCAGATCTTTCACGGCATCTCCCCCGCCTCGCAGGCCCTGCAGTGCAATGACTGCCATCAGGAAGGCGGCCGCCTGGATTTCGCCGCGCTTGGCTACAGCCCAAAACGAATCGAGCAGCTGACCGATGAACGCTAGAGCCGCCCTGCTCGCCTCTCCAGCCTCGGCCTCGGCCGGCACCGGTTCCCGGATGGCCCCGCCATGAACATCAGCAAACCGGCCGCCACGGTTCTGCTCATCTTCGTGGTGCTCATCCTGGCCCACAGCGCCTACAGCCTGTTTCAGGGCAACTTCAGGCAGGCTACCTTCATGCTGCCCTTGCTCGTCGTCTTCTACGTCTTCGGCATCGCCAGGCAGCGGCACGATGCGGAAGACGATGACGAGGATTCCGATTTCGACGACGATGAACAGCCCTGAGGTGGTCGCTCGATCATGCCCTTTATCCTGGTCTTCGAGCAGTCCATTCTGCCCCTGTTCCTGATCGTCCTCACGGCCTTCATCTACACCAGGCTTTTCAAGCCGGACATCTCGGTCCTAAGCAGCGTCGCCCTGTCCATCTTCGCCCCGATCTTCGTCTTCGACGCCCTGGTCCGCGAGGACATCCAGCTCGAGAGCCTGATCCAGCCGTGCGGCTTCATGATCCTGCTGACCGGAGGGCTGTTGGCCGTCTCGGCCCTCGCGGCTCGGCTCCTGCGATTGAGCCCCGACCGTCGGGTCTCCTTCATCCTGGCCTGCTCCATGATCAACATCGGCAACTTCGGCCTGCCCCTGATCTACTTCACCTTCGGACAGGAGGCCGTGGCCCTCTCGGTGATCTACTTCGTGGTCTTCAATATTCCCATAAGCACCCTGGCCATCTATCTCAGCAGCGATAAGTCGAGCTTGGGCGCTACCCTGCTGGACGTCCTGCGCATTCCCATCCTGCAAGCCTTTGTCCTGGCCCTGCTGTTCAATCAGCTGAACCTCCCCCTCCCTGAAGGCATAGCCAAGGGCCTGCACCTCTTCGGGCAGGGAGCCATTCCTTTGCTCATCTTCATCCTCGGCTTGCAGCTGGGAACCATTGATCTGTCCTCCGGCTTGAAGCCGTTCCTGGGACCGATTCTGGCGGGAGCGACCATTCGCCTCGTCCTTTCGCCGCTTTTGGCCCTGGCCCTGCTCCTGCTCTTGCCCATGGACGGCCTGGAGCATGACGTCGCTGTGCTCCAAACCTCCGGTCCCTCGGCCATTTTGCCGCTCATGTACGCAATACGCTTCAAGCGCTCCCCGGACCTCCTGGCCGCAGTCATATTCACGACCACCCTGCTCTCAGGGCTGAGCCTGCCGATCCTGATACCCCTCCTCTCCTGACAGGCCCCCAGAAAAACCTCTGAATTCATGAATAACGGCGGCATTCAGACCCTCCTGCCAAGGGCTTATACCCCCATGCCTGCGGCGCAAGCACAACGAAGCATGAAAAAAGCGCCCAATGGGCGGAGCGCCAAAGGAGCTCCCGCTCGCTTCATTGGCGAGCCACGTCAGGTGCCCTCGTCCACTTGGCGCACAATCACCAGCTTGGAGCCCTTTTTATACCAAAGGGCTGACCATTGAGCCCTCAGCTGGAAGAAGATCTCTCCAGGAGCTCCTGAAGCAGGCTGGCCACGGCCACGCACTCCAGGCCGAAGGGTAAGTAGCCGGCGTAACCGAGGAGCGGCATCTCGAAGATGTGCACGGCCTCAACATAGGGAATACTGTAGACCCACTTGGCCAGGCTGAAGACATTCCACATCTCCCAGAAGAACCCGCAGACAAGGGCGGCCAGGGCAGATGCGGCCGCATCGCTCCAGTCGCCCCTGGCTGGCCTGCTCAAGACGTGACCCCGGTCGAGCAAGGTCCTGACCGAGACGATGATCAGCAGGGGAGAGACCCAGAGTAGAGGGAAGAGGACATCCGGAAAGACGCCGATGAAGGCCAGGCCGCTCCCGGACAGGAGCAGGGTTAGCCCGGCCACGACCTTTGGCTGCGGGATACGCAGGCTGATAAACGAGCCGAAGGTTCGCTCAAAGACCGGGAAGGTCAACAGCAAGGCTCGAGTGCTCAGAACGGCCGGCAGGACCGTGGCAAAGGACAGGCTGGCGTGGGCGGTATACTCCAAGGCACTGAAGTCCTGGACATTGATATAGTACCAGTTCTGAACGAAGCGGTTCAGATACTCGAAGAACCACCAGAACAGGGCGCTGGCCGGAAAGAGGAGCAGGAAGAAGCCCGGCCTTTTCAGCAGCGGACAGGAGCCGGTCCGTTTGACCATCAGCGCGTTGATTACCAGAATATAGGCGATCCACAACGGGGTGAAGGTAAAGCGCTGCCAGTCGGCCATCCACTCGAAGCGCGTCCAGGCCAGGACCCAATCGGCCAGGCCCAGGACCAGGCCGGCATGGCCCCACCAGGGGAAGGGGTGCTGAGCTGACGGTGCGGCTAGGCTTTGTTTCCCAATGCTGCGGATCAGCCGGACAGCCGGAGGGAGCACAACGGCCAGCAGAAAGAGGCCCAAGACTGCGAACACCGGCAGGGAGAAGGGAGCGTGCTCTACAGAGCGCGTCTGAGGGGGGAACTCCAGATAGGCTGACAGATCGCTCCCATGCATGAGCGGACCGATCAAGGGAAGGCCCAGGAGCATGGCCGCAAGCATACCGGCCTGGATGGTCAGGGGAAATCGCTTCAGCCAGCCTGTCCGGTTCATGCCCGTCAGATACCCATATGTTGATTTTTGCTCGTTTTCCGTCTATTCAGGTTCCAACCGGCCAAGGCCAAGCCCTGCTGATGCCTGAGGCTGGACTTCGCCTGGGGGCTCATTCTTGAACCTCCAGAAGGGTCTGTCAACCGGGCGGCCCTGTCCGGGGCCGGCTTGCGCCGCTGCCCGGAGCCGCCCAAGCCAACCGGAGCGCGCAAAGCCCGGTCAAACTAACGAGTATGAAAGCTTGGCTCCCACACATGGCCGGCTCCCTGGTCGGCCTCCTCGTTCTGGGGCTCCTGCTCCGCAAATTTTGGGACACGGAGCTCTGCCGCCCCTGAATCCTGCTGGCCGGCGCCGGTGGCGCCGGTTTTCTGGTCTACTGGCTGCTCAGGCAGATCATCTCCTAAGCCGGCTTTCAGACAGGTCCCAACGCCTTGAGCCCTGCAACATCCCCCATTGAGTCCGACCATGACCCCGAACGAGCGCAACATCCTCACAGCCACCTGCTTCGGCCATTTCATGAGCCACTTCAACATGCTCGTCTTCCCGGCCCTGGTCCTGCCGCTCAGCCGGGCCCTGAACCTCGAGCTGTCCGCGGTCCTGCCCCTGTCCTTCTGGATGTACCTCCTCTTCGGGATCACCGCTCTTCCCTGGGGGCTTCTGAGCGACAAGCTGGGGGCCAAGCCCCTGCTGCTGATCTTCTACCTCGGCTGCGGAGCCTGTGCCCTGGCTGTTGTGGCCGGCCTGGACCGTCCCCAGGCTTTGACCCTGGCCTTGGCTGGCCTGGGGCTGTTTTCAGGCATCTATCATCCGGCTGGCCTGGGCTTGATCTCCAAGGGCATCTCCCGGATGAGCATGGCCCTAGGCTACAACGGCATGGCCGGCAATGCCGGTCTGGCCGCCGCGCCGATACTGACCGGGCTGTTCAACCACCTCTTCGGCCTGTCCAGCGCCTTTCTGCTTGTGGCTGTTCTGAACCTAGCCGGCGCCGTGATCATGATCATTCTGCCGGCCGGGGAGCCGGAGAAAAGGCCCGATCCCGAGAGCTCCGAGGAGAAGCGGGGCATGCTGGCCGGCTTCATGGTCCTCTGTCTGTGCATGGTCCTGGTTGGCCTGACCTACCGGGGCATGTCCGTGATCCTGCCCTCGTACTTCGAGCTAAAGAACGAAGCGCTCTTCAAAAGCCTCGAAGGTCTGCAGGGCCTGGTGGCCTCACGGAACGTCGCCGCCACGGCCCTGACCTCCCTGGTCTTTCTAGTCGGCATCCTTGGCCAATACATCGGAGGCTGGGCTGCCGAGCGGTTCAACCCTAAAGCCGGCTACCTCCTCTTTCACGCCCTGACCGTCCCCCTGGCCTTGGGCATCGCCTGGACCAGCGACCTGCCTCTCCTGATCCTGGCTATGACCTACGCCTTCTTCCTCCTGGGAATGCAACCCATCGAGAACACTCTGATTGCCCGACTCACGCCGGACCGTTTAAGGCACAGCGGCTTCGGCCTGAAGTTCATTCTCAACTTCGGTATCGGCTCCCTGGCCGTCTTCATGGTCGGCTGGATCGAACGGGTCTGGTCTCTGCCGGCCGTCTTCCTGGCCCTGGCCGGTTTGTCTTTCCTGCTGGTCTTCTGCATCCTGGGGCTTTTCGCCGCCACCAGGCAGGTGCGGATCTGATCCTCTGGGAATAGACCTGCCCGAGCAGCCAAGCCGGAAAAACCTCCAGACCATAGCGGGCTTCTGGTCGCGTTCCTTAAACCGGACACCCGAGTTATAAAGCGTACAATCAACTACACCGTGTCAGCGAGGTTGCGTACGGCCTTCATATAGCTGGCCAAATCGCGGAACAGGATGTCGTTGTGGTTGGCCCCTGGCATGGGCAGAAATCGCTTGTCCCTGGCCGGGGAGGCCTGGAAGAGTGTCTCTCCGTCGGAGAACGGGATAATCTGGTCGAGTTCGGCGTGGATAATCAAGGTGGGGCGGGTGTAGGCTGTGATCTTGGTCAGCTGGTCGAAGGCGTCCTCCTCGGCAAGGCCCAGGGTCTGCATATCCAGGCCCATAAGCCGCAGCAAGGGAGCTGCGAAGGCGAAGCCGCTTTCGATGATCAACCCGGCAACCCGTTCCGGATAGGCCGCAGCCAGCTCCAGGGCAGAAGCCGAGCCCAGGGAGCGGCCCATGACCAAGAGCGGCCCCGTCAGGCCGCGTTCTGTGAGCAGTCTTTCCGCAGCAGCGAAGATCTCGTGGCAGTCACGCAGCATCGAGCTGACCGAAGGGCTGCCACTGGAGCGGCCGTAGCCACGGTAGTCAACCGGCAGGAAGTTGAGGCCTCGCTTGGTGTATTGCTGGGCCAGCTCGTCGTAGTCAGCGGCGATCTCGCCGTTGCCGTGAAAGAACAGGATAGTCGGAGCGTTCTCTCCGGCCGTGTGCAGGAAGCCTCCGATCTCCTGCCCGTCGGCCCCTGGCAGGCTGACCGCCTGCCCGTGGCTGGTAAAAAAGGACGGCTCCCGCCGAGGATGAAAGAGGACAGCGCTCACCTCCGGCCGGTCCAAAAGGGCCAGCCCGTCACCGCTCTGCTTGTCTGCCATAGACCCTCCAGTTCGCTGTCAGAGCTCCTTGAAGACCTTGGCCAGGGGCTCCCAGCGCCCATATGCCTTCGCCACACGTACTCGAACTCCAGACAAGAGGACATGAGCAGCTTCATGGAGTCCAGTACCGACTAGCCCTGGCTGAGCTGCCTGGCGTCCGCCTCAGCCCCGGGGCTTGCCGCCTCTTCAGCCAGCTCGGCACCGAGGCTCAGGGCTTGTGTGTTCATATCCAAGAAGCGTTCGGGGATCCGCGCTGCCAGGACCTTTTTCAAGGAATCCATGGCCACGACCCTGGTCAGGGCCTGAATAGCCCCGAGCATGCAAATGTTCAGGACGATGGGCTTGCCGATCCGCTCCATGACCGAGGTGTACAACGGCAGGTTCCGCTGGCGGGCGTCGGCCTTCTGCTGATAGTGGACGAAATGGCTGTCTGTCAGGAGCAGCCCGCCCGGCCTGATGATCTGATAAAAGGAGTTGTAGGCCTCCTGGGTCAGGCAGACCAGGACGTTCGGCTGATTGACCTTGGGGAAGTTGATCTCCGTGTCCGAGATGATGATATCCGAGCGGGTCACCCCGCCCCTGGCCGCCGCACCGTAGGACTGGGACTGCACGGCGTTGAGGCCCTCGAACAGGACCGCTGCCTCGGCCAGGATGATGGCCGCGGTGATGACCCCCTGACCGCCCGAGCCTGAGAAGACGAAACGATATCTCTGCATGGCCGTTATCCCTTCTGGGCTTTATCGATGATTCTCTCATACTCCCGGCAGTACTCCGGCAGCTCCCTTTGGACCATGATGCCGCGCGTGATAGCCTCCGGGTTGTCCTCGGCCTTCTTGGAGCCCAGCTTGGCCGTGTTCTGCTTCAGGAACTCGAGCATGTCCACGGCGTCGCCAAGACGGTTCTTCCGTCCGAAATGGGTCGGGCAGGGCGAGAGGATCTCCACCACTGAAAAACCCTTGTGCTGAATGGCCTGGGAGATGAACGAGGCGATCTCCTGGACGTGGTATGAGGTTGTCCGGGCTACGAAGGTCGCCCCTGAAGCCTTGGCCATCTCGACGATCTCGAAAGCCTGGTCGATGTTGGTGTAGGGTGATGTGGTCGCCTGAATGCCGAATCCGGACAGGGGGGAAAACTGCCCGCCGGTCATGCCGTAGATGCGATTATTCATGATGATGGCGGTCATGTCGATGTTGCGCCGGCAGGCGTGGATGAAGTGGTTGCCGCCGATGGCCAGGCAATCCCCATCGCCCATGGGCACGATCAAGGTCAGCTCGGGCTGGCTGAGCTTGACCCCGGTGGCAAAGGCCAGGGCCCGGCCGTGCAGGGTATGCAGGGTATGGAAGTCGACGTAGCCGGAGATGCGGGAGGAGCAGCCGATCCCCGAGACCATAACGATATCGTTCTTGCGGATGCCCTGCTCATCCACAGCCCGGAGCATGTTGTTCAGCACCGTGCCGTGTCCGCAGCCAGGGCACCAAATATGCGGAAAGAATCGTTCTCGGATATAGTCGCGAACAGACATGGCCTATACTCCCCTTCCCTGGATGATGCGCAGGATGTTTCGAATATCCGTCGGTGAGATGAGCTCCCCGTCGACGCGGTTGGCCAGGAAGACCCGGTCTGGCTTGTCCACGGCCTTTTTGACCTCGCTGAGGACCTGGCCCATGTTCATCTCCACAACCATGATATACTCGGCTCGAAAGCACTTTCTGCGAACCAGCTCCCGCGGAAAGGGCCACAGGCTTTGCAGCTCCAGCAGTCCAAGCCGTTCACCCCGGTTGCGCCGATTCTTGACTACATGGAGGGCCGATCTGGCCGAGCAGCCGTAGGAGATCAGGACGCACTCGGCATCCTCCATGAAGTACTCCTTGAATCTGGTGATCTGGTCGACATTGCCCTCGATCTTATCCATGAGGTGGTGGATCAGGCCGTGGATGACCTTGGGATCGCTGGTGGGAAAGCCCCACATGTCATGGTACAGCCCGGTCACGTTATAGCGGTGCTTCCCGCCGAAATCGGACATAGGCAGCCGGCCGTCCTCGCGCGGGAGGTAAGGATGGTAGTCGACCCCTTCGGGGACCGAGGTCCGCAGACGCTGCACCACCGGTATCTCACCTTCTTCCGGAACGGCCACCCGCTCGCGCATATGCCCGATGACCTCGTCCAGGAGGAGAATGACCGGCGTCCGGTAGGTCTCGGCCAGGTTGAAGGCCTCCACGGTCATCTGGAAGACGTCCTGATGGTTTGAGGCGGTCAGGGCGATGATGGCGTGGTCGCCGTGCGTTCCCCAGCGGGACTGATAGACATCCCCCTGGCTGGCCTGGGTTGGCAGCCCGGTGGAGGGACCGCCGCGCTGCACGTCGGTGATCACGCAGGGTATCTCGGTCATGACCGCATACCCCAGAGCTTCCTGCATCAGGGAAAAGCCGGGTCCGCTGGTTGCGGTCATGACCTTGTGCCCGGTCAAGGAGGCCCCGACAATGGCGCACATGGAGGATATCTCATCCTCCATTTGAATGAACCTTCCACCGATTGACGGCAGCTTGGCAGCCATGTACTCGGCGATCTCCGAGGACGGGGTGATCGGATATCCGGCGAAAAAGTCCAAGCCGGCGTACAAGGCCGCTTCTGCGCAGGCTTCGTTCCCTTGGATAAACTTGATGTTCCCGTTCATGACCTTTCCTGCTCCTCTTCTTCAATCTCCAGAGCCAAGTCCGGACACATCCTCTCGCACAGCCGGCAGACGATGCAGTCTTCTGGGCGTACAGCCACAACCCGCTCTTCCGAGTCGAGCTCCAGAACCTGCTTGGGACAGAAGTGCACGCAGATACCGCACCCCTTGCACCAGTCCCTGTTGATATGATGCGCTTTTGCTCGCTTCTTGGCCATGATGCTCCACCCTTGTCCTTAATCAGTCAGCCTGATAACGCGCTGTGCGCCGCTGGCAACAGTGACGCTCTGCATAGCAGGCTTTGGGCAAATGATCAAACGGCCGGAGTGCCTTGGAGTTCGGCAGGGCACAGTTCAGGGACGTTTCGCTGCATTGAGACGAGCCCTCTCGGGCCCGCTGGGGTCGCCTTGTCAAGCCGGCAACATTTTCGTATAACCGTCATGCCTGGGTAGGCACAACCAAGCATGAAAAAATCACGTTTCGGCCGGGCGCCGAGCGC
>Ga0207797_1000252_pt1 | contig 40660 bp, 33 predicted proteins | sample PRCRCaboRojoPR_6_FD_187275 | JGI IMG/M metagenome (GOLD analysis project Ga0207797, IMG submission 187275) | Marine sediment microbial community from Cabo Rojo, Puerto Rico - PR CR 10% Liquid 1 (SPAdes) | ecosystem: Environmental > Aquatic > Marine > Coastal > Sediment | place: Cabo Rojo, Puerto... | reverse complement strand
CCGGGCACAACCAAGCATGAAAAAACTCGCATCTGAGATGATTCATGGCTATCCTCCAATGAAAGCACACATTTCAACAAAAAAGGAGAACAGCCATGAATCAAAGCCAGAATACTTCAACCATTTCTCTTGTCCACCCCGTATGCTGCGGGATCGACGTCCATAAGAAATCGGTGTCTGCCTGCTTAATGTTCAATGACGCCAAGGGAAAAGAATCATCTATTGTTCAAGAGTTCGACACCTTTACCGACAGCCTGATGGAGCTTCGGGACTGGCTCCTGGAGCATGAGTGTCCGGTGGTGGCCATGGAGAGCACGGGAGTCTACTGGCAACCAGTCCACAATATTCTGGAAGAAAACGCACAGGTCATCCTGGTCAATGCCCGGGACATTAAAAATCTTCCCGGACGCAAAACCGATATAGCCGATTCCAAGTGGCTGGCTGGCCTTCTCCGCTACGGACTCCTCAAAGGGAGCTTCATCCCTCCCCAACACGTGAGGCAGTGGAGGGCCCTCACTCGACTGCGTACCAAGCATGTCCAAACGCTCAACGATTACAAAAGACGAACTCACAAGCTTCTCCAGTCCGCTAACATCAAGATCGATTCCGTTTTAACGGACCTCTTTGGGGCGACAGGACGGCGCCTTATGGCTCTTTTGGCAGATCCTCAAAGAGAAATCACCTTACAAGACCTGCACGAAGCGGTTCATGGCAGAGTCAAAAAGAAAGTCCCGGAGCTTTACCGTTCCATTCAAGGCCATTTCACCGCTGAACATGCTTTTTTGCTGCAGTCACTGCTGCGAAGCGTGGAGCACCATGAGCAGGAAATCAAGATCCTGAACGAGCGATTAAATGAGTTGATGTCCTCGTATGAGACGATCCTTCAAGAATTGGACGCCATACCTGGAGTCAACGAGGTCATAGCCAGAGTGATCCTCGCGGAATTGGGATCAAACCTGGATCATTTTCCGACTGCGCAACATCTCGCCTCTTGGGTGGGCGTCTGCCCAGGGAACAACGAAAGCGCCGGGAAACGAAAAGGAGGACGAAACCCTGTCCGTGGACATTATCTCAAGACCATCCTCGTTGAAGCCGGTTGGGGTGCGATCAAGAAGAAGGATTCCTATTACAAGGAGAAATTCTATCGCCTCAGGGCGCGCCGTGGAGCAAAGAAGGCCATTCTGGCGATTGCCCACAAAATCCTCAAAGCGGTTTATCACATCATGAAATTCGGGACTCCCTACAAAGAGCTGGGAGCGGAATACCTGCAAGAGAAAACCAAGAAAGCCAATTTGCGGCGTCTCAAGCAACAAGCAGCTCAACTGGGAATGAAACTGACTCCGATCGAGGCCTGATTTCCACAAGATCGAATCAATCAACTGTCTGGTAGATTCTGAGAGATCGAGAGAGCAACTGGAGCTTAAAAGCGCGTATATAACATGATCGACTTTGGCAGGGACAACAAATTGTCGGCTCTTCGGAGACCACGTATATAAAATTTCACACGTGCCCACCAAAGAAAAAAGATTTCAGTATATTGACTGTTTTTTCATATAAAAAAAAATACAGCCCTGTACTTCTCTGACAGCCCATTAGGCAGAAGAAGCGCCGACAGCCTGCTTGAAGCCCTCCAGCCCGATTCGATCGATCATCCGCCCTATCCGCTCGTGCTTCTTGGCATTCTCCCGGAAGAAGCCGACCATTCGAGCCACCAGCTGCTCGGCCTCCTCCGTGGTCATGTCCTCGGCCACGACATCGGCCAGACGGGGCTTTGAAGCGGCGCATCCGCCGGCCATAACCGTCCAGCCATGCTTCTTACCGACCAGGCCGATATCCTTGACCGGCGTCTCCGCACACTGGTTGGGGCAGCCGCTGACTCCCATCTTCATCTTCCCGGGCAGCTCCATGCCGTGATAGTGCTGATCAAGGGCCATGCCGAGATTCAGGCTGTCCTGCTGGCCCAGCCGGCAGAAGCTGGTCCCCGGGCAGGCCTTGATGGACCGGACACAAACGCCCACGGCCGCACCGGGCGAGACCCCGAGCTCCTCCCAGACCCTGTCCACATCCTCTTCGCGCAAGCCGACCAGAGCGATTCTGGAAGCGCTGGTCACCTTGACCGCGGCGGCGTGATACTTTTCGGCCACGTCGGCCAGCTTGCGCAGAATCTCCGGCGTCACGACGCCGCAAGGCAGATGCGGTGCGATGGCATAGGTTTCCTTGTCGCGCTGCAGGATGGCGCCCTTGTCTCCGTCCTTGAGCATGGTCCCCTCCTTGTATTTCGGGCTGATATGATGGGTGAAAAATACCGACTGATCTGCTTGTCTGTACCTCGAACAGGCTGCCGGGTAAATGAAAAATTTTCCCCTTGTCCGGAGAGAGCAAGTTCGCTATGTCTCCTGGCAACGGTGCGGACGGACCAGGCAGTCGCCTCGGCCAACCAGACCAAATCCGCCGGAACGCCTCTCCGGACAGACATCGAACGAGGATCCGCTATGCCCCCAGAATGTGTGTCCCTCATCCCTTACCGCGAGCCCGGGACATCGGTGCGTCAGGCCGTGGACCAAGCCGGGGGGCTTCCCAAGCTCAGCCCTGGAGCCAGGATCTTCATCAAGCCGAACATTGTCTTTTGGACCAAGGCCGCCGACTTTCCCAAATGGGGGGTCATTACCACCTCCCGAGTGGTTCGGGACATGGTCGAGCTCTTAGCCGAGCATGGCTATAGGAACATCCGGATTGGCGAGGGGAGCATCACCTTCAAGCCCAAAGACCGCCAAACCCAGCTGAACGCCTTTGAGCGCCTCGGCTATACCGCTCTGGCCAAGCGCTACGGGGTCAAGCTCGACCCTCTGCTCAACGGAACCTTCTCCAAAATCGACCTCGACGACGGTCTGGAGCTTGGCTACAGCGACAGCGTCCTGGAAAGCGATCTCATCATCGATCTCCCGGTGCTCAAGACCCATGCCCAGACCATGGTCAGCCTGGGCATCAAAAACCTCAAAGGCTGCCTGGACATCCCTTCACGCAAGCGCTGTCACAGTGCTGACCCGGTTCGTGATCTCCACTTCCACATCGCCAGGCTGGCCGACCCCCTGCCGCCGGTGTTCACCCTGATCGACGGCATCTTCAGCATCGAGCGGGGGCCCGGCTTCGACGGCCGCCCCAGGCGCAGCGACCTGCTCCTGGCCTCCAGGGATCTCCTCTCGGCCGACCTTGTCGGGGCGAAGCTTCTGGGCTTCGATCCCGGATACGTTCCGCATCTGAGGCTGGCGGCTGAGAACCGGAGCCGGACCACCGATTGCTCCGATGTGGAGGCCGTGGGGCTGAGCGTCGAGGAAGCGGCCGGAACCTACGAGTGGAGCTTTCCGTATGATGAGAGCGGCGTTCTGCCCAGGCCATTGGCCAAGATGGGCATCCGCGGCCTGTCCTACCCCAAGTACGACTCGACCTTGTGCACCTACTGCTCTATCTTGAACGGCCTTGTTCTCACGGCCATCGCCCAGGCCTGGTCCGGCCAGCCCTTCGACGAGGTGGAGGTGCTCACCGGCAAGGTTATGCAGCCAACGCCGGGTAAGAGGCGAACCGTGCTCCTGGGCAAGTGCATGAGCCGGGTCAACAGCGAGCATCCTGACATCCAGGAGGCTATCCCTGTCCCAACCTGCCCGCCCAAGCCCGCTGATATCAATGCGGCTCTCAAGCGGGCCGGCATCGAGGTCGATCCGCAGATCCTGGAGCAGGCCGAGGCCATGCCAGCTTTTCTCCTGTCCAAGTTCAAGGATAGGCCGGAGTTCGAGGAGGCCTTCTACCGCATCGATGATCTGTAGATTGGGGCCGGACAGCGCCAAGGAAGGAAATGCCAGCCTATCATCATTGCGTCGGACCAGCTCCTGCTGACCGTTGCCGAAAAGTTCGGCGCTCTTTGCGGCTGGGAGGCTTATGACTGAGAGCAACAATGCTTTGCAATGTGCTCCCAGGAGTTGGAGGGTTTCCAGCTCAGGGCAGCCATCCGGTGACAATCCGGCTGCTCCCGCTGGCAGCCGCCCTTTCCAAATGAGCCCTTGCGCACATCAGCAACCTGTCCGCCAGCAGATTCCCGGAAGACGATGAAGGATCAGCCGCGCACAGTCCGAAGTTGGCGCTCAGGCTCTCACGAGCCTCGCCGATAGCGCATCGGCTTCGCCGAATGCTCCGGCGCAGCCGGTCAACAACCCTGCTGGCCGAAGTGAGGTCTGTCTCGGGAAAGACGAGCACGAAACGGTTGCCTTCATACCGGGCCAACCAATCAATACCGCCTCTGATCTCCTTCTTGAGCAGGCCGGCAAGCTCCTGGAGGGCCGTGTTGCCGCCTGTTTCCCCGAAACGTTCGTTGAGCCGATCGAGATTGTCCAACCGGATCATGCAAAGGCTCAGAGGATGCCCGTATCGCTTGGCCCGGCTGACCTCGTTGGAAAGCTGTCTGCTCAGATAGTTGCGGTTGTAACAGCCGGTCAAGGCATCGGTGACGGTGAGCTCCTCGATGACCCTTTTCTGCCGGTTCAGCTCGGTGGTGCTGTCCTCCAGCCTCTTCTCCAGGTACTCCTGATAACGCCTGAGCTCCCAGGCTGACCGCTCCAGCCCGGAGACCGTCTGCGACAGCCTGAGCTTTTCCAAGGCTCCGGCAAGGTGGGAACGGCTCAAGCGATGCACGCATTCGGCCATATCCATGAGCTTTTCCCGGCTCTTGACGGGCAAGCTTAAAAAGATGGAAAGCATTTGCTCCGGATCGCCATGTATGCTTTGACAGTAGCGCATGAATGCCTGCTCTTCCATCTCTGAGGGACGCAGATGACCAAGGATCCAGCTGCCTAGATGGCGCTCCCGGATCCGGACCGGTATGCAGACGAGCTGGATACCAGCGTTCTGACAGGGCAGCAGGGCCGGCTCAGACAAGCTCTTGGCCTGCTGAACCATGGCCCGTTCCGACTTGAGGCAATGCCTTCTGCCCTTGTCCGTCTTCCTGATCTGCTGGCAGAGAGGGGACAGGTTGCTCGGACGTGTCACGGCATACCCCTCTGGCCCGGTCAGGGTCAAAGACAGGCCGCTTGCCTCTGCCAGGGCGTCCTGAAGGGCCTGCAGCTCATCGAGGTCGACCAGCTCGCGCAAGGATGGGATCCGCGGCAGGAAGGAGAAGGGCTCCGAAGCCCCGAGTGGCTCTGCTTTGCGCAGATCCGAGGATGGCTCCGCGGCCTCCATGGATCGAGAGCTCCCAAAGACCCATCTCATAAGCCTTTTCATAGTCCGTTCCCCCGATCTGCCGCTCAAGAAGGGTCCAGCATTCTGCTGGGGCGTTGCCCGGCAAAGGCAGCCCTATTCGGAAGGTCGCCTGGCTGTAACCAGGCAATCCATATGCTCTCCGCTGCGCGCCAGCTCGGCATTCTCGAAGCCGGCCCTGGAGAGCTCCCGCTGGACATCGCTGAAGGTATGGGTGTCTCCGCCCGGGGTATTGACCAGCATATTGATGGCGAACATGGCTCCTGCCGGAGGCCTGGTCCGGTCCTCAGACATGATGTGGTCTCTGATGATCAGGATACCGCCAGGCTCAAGGGCTCGAAAGGCCTTCTCGAAGAGCTCGAAGTTCTCCTGCGGGCTGTTCTGATGGATTATGGCCGAAAGCAGGGCCGCATCGCAGCCACCAGGCAGATCGTCAAGATAGAAATCGCCCGAGACCAGCTCAACCCTGTCGCGAAGCCCTTCCTGAGCCAGCTTGTCTTCGGCCAAAGGGATCACCTTGGGCAAATCGAAGAGCACACCTCGAAGCTCCGGGTTGGCCCGCAGGAATGCGGCCGTGTAAGTTCCGCTGCCGCCGCCGATGTCCAGAAGCCGTTTCCACCCAGGTAAGGGCAAGCTGGCCGCGATCTCCTCGGCCAGGTCTGTCCCGATGGCATCCATGGCCCCGATAAAGGCCCGACAGGTCTCCTCGTCCTTCTCGGTCACCGGCTGCATCTCCGGATTCTCTCCACGGCGCACCGTCTCGCTCAACATTGACCAGCCTTCCCAAACATGGCTCAAATGGAGGGCCATGGGCAGGACGCTCCGCGGATGCTCGCTGCTCAGCAGCCTGCCTGCCTCGGTGGGCTGGTAGCTGCCGCTCTGCTTGTGCAGATAGCCCAGGGTAACCAGACAGTCCAGCACCCTGGTCAGTGCCCTGACCTCCAACCCCAGCTTGTCGGCCAGCTCCCCGGACCCACCCGGGGCTTGATCGAGCTGGCTGAAAAGGTCGAGCTCGGCCGCGGTCAACAGGACCCGGCTGCCCATGTAGCGGCGCAAGTCCTCCATGACCTCGTGAGGCCCGGGGCTTCTGCTCACGTTGTTCATTGGCCCTCCTTTCAAAAGCCTTCATGGTTTGAGTCCATGTTTTGACATTTCAGGTCACCCCTCAAATGTCAAGACCGGAACAGCCTGAACTACCCGAAACCTCCTCTTGATCGTTCCCTCGATACTGGGTAGCCTGTACATTGAACCGAGATGCTGCTCAGTCTTTACTGAGAGCAAAAACGGCCTTTCCTGGTGCTCGATGGCGTAGCCAGGCCAACGTCTGGCTCGCCCGCGGAGCGAGCAGGAGTTGCCCCGTGAAGCTGAGCGCATCGTGCACATGAGTGCCAAGAAGATCGGCGCGCGAGACCGTCTTTTCAGGCAAGCTGGTAAAGAACGAAGAATCACAAAGGAGTCGGGACATGAAAGGCCTGCTCCGATCCACCTGGTTCAAGATCCTCCTGGGTCTTGTCTGTGTTCTCCTGATTGTCTGGTTCGTGGTTGTGGATCTCCTCGTCGAGTCCATGATCGAAAAGTACGGCTCGGAACGGGTCGGTGCCAAGGTGGAGCTGTCAGGAGCCGACCTGTCACTTTTTCCGGCCGGCATCGAGCTGACCGGCCTCCAGGTGACCAACCCCCATGAGCCCATGGAGAACGCCCTGGACGTTCGCCGAGTGAGCGGGAACCTCGAGCTGGCTCCCCTGTTTCGGAAAAAGATCATCATCCCCGAGCTGGCCATGGAAGGCGTGAAGCTCGGCACGAAACGAACCGCGTCAGGAGCTCTTCCAGGCCGGCCCGCTCCTGAAAAGACCAAGCCGGCCGGCATCTGCTCCGAGTCCAAGAGGCCATCCCTGACCATCCCTGATGCACAAAACATCCTGGAGAAGGAAGACCTGGAGAGCCTGGCAATTATCCGCTCCCTGCAGGATCGAATCGATTCGGCCAGACAGAGCTGGCAGCAAAGGCTCGCAGAGCTTCCGGATGCTGAAGAGCTCGAGGCGTATCAAAAGCAGCTGGAAGGTCTCTCTGATCAGAAGGACCGTTCCCTGGGCAGCCTGCTGAGCTCCGGCAGTCAAGCCGTTTCGGTGGCCAAGGAGCTTCGGGGCGACCTGGAGCGCATTGAAAAGGCCAAAAACGATTTTCAAAGCGAGCTGAGCCAGCTCCGGCAACAAGTTGACTCAGCCAGACAGGCCCAGATGCGCGATGTATCCAGGTTGAAGGAAAAGTACGGGCTTTCGGCGGAAGGATTGGAGAACCTCAGCGCCCTGCTTTTCGGAGAGACCCTGTGTACCTGGAGCAGCCGGGCCATTGACTGGTACAAGCGGCTCAAGCCGATCCTCGAAGGCCGAGGCCAAGGAGGGAAAGCCCCGGAAGCTCAGCCTGAGCAGCCGGCCGAGCCTGGCCAGACCCCGGACTTTCTGGTCCGCGAGGCCAAGGTTTCCCTGGACCTCTCCGCAGGCGACTTTTCAGGCCGAATTGAGAACATCACCACCAACCAGCCCCAGTTTGGAAAGCCCATGACCTTCGACTTCTCCGGCAGCCAGCTCAGCCGCTTGGGCTCGATCTCCCTGACCGGAGCATTTGATCATACCAACCCGCAAATGTATAAAGACGTCCTCAACATGGCCCTCAAGGACCTGAAGATCAGTGAGGCCAGCTTGAGCAAGTCTGAAGGCTGGAGCCTCATGCTCCAAAACGGCTTGCTCGATCTCGACCTGGAAAGCGCCTTTCAGTCCGGCTCACTCATGGCTGAAGCCAAAGCCGGCTTGGCTTCGGCCAACTTCGTCCTTCCTCAGGAGCAGGGAGCCGGTGCTCTGGCTGATGCCGTTGCAGGCGCCCTGAAAGATGTCACCGGGCTGCAGCTGACAGCGCAAGTGACCGGCTCTCTTGAGGAGTATGCCCTGCGTCTGTCCTCGGACGTGGACAAGATCCTCAGGCAATCGGCTGCCAAGGCTGTCAGACAGCAGACCGCACAGCTGGAAAAACAGCTCCGCCAGGCTGTGACCTCGAAAACCGAGAAGCCGCTGGAGGCTCTGCAGACCAATCTGACCGGCTACAGGGACATCGGTGAGACCCTGCAGCAACGCCTGCAGCTCGGGCGGGAGGTCCTTTCGGATGCCGGCCTGTCTTTTTGAAAGCCGCAGCCCGGCATCAAAACAGTGCCTGCATTGATCAAAAAGGCACAGAAAACATGCAGCAGCTCAAGGCGACACTGGCCCCACACTCACATGAGCAGAGTGTTCGTGGACATCCGAAGAGAGAAGAACGGACGCTCCCTTGCAACTCGAACACCAAGGAGAAGCCATGTCCGGTGAAACCGTCCTCTTCAAAAGCCAAGAGAGGAAATCCCGGCAGGAGATTGCCCAAAGCCTGCGGCTGGTAGCGGACAAGCTCGAGCATGGCAACCTCCAGCTTCGAGCCGGCAGCCAGGAGCTCTCCCTGGACTTCCCGGAGACCATGTCCCTGGAGATCAAGGTCGAGGAGGAGCTGAAGACCAGGCCGAAGCGGAGCCTCGAGCTGGAGCTGGAGTGGTACCCGGACGATTCTGAAGGCGGGGGAACGATCATCGCCTGAACCTCCCGGAGCACTACGCATACCCCCTGTTGAAGACCCATTCGCCTGAAGCAATCGTTCTGCAACACTCGTGGGATCGACTCCATGCCCGACCACAGCCGTCATATATCGGTCATCGCCCGGCTCAGCCGCATCATGGCCGAGTCGTCCGATCCGCGCAGCACCTTGCAACAGACCGTTCAGCTCCTGTCCGAAACCTTCTCCATCGATGTCTGCTCCATCTACCTCCTGGAGCCTGATCGTCGGCAGCTGACCCTGAAGGCCACGGTCGGTTTGAACCAGGACAGCGTCGAGACCATCAGCATGCGCATTGACGAAGGCCTGACCGGGCTGGTCCTGGAGAACCAGGAGGCCGTCTTTGTCAGTAACCCGGCCGCCCATCCCCGCTTCAAGTTCTTCGAGAACAGCGGCGAAGAACGCTACACCACCTACCTTGGTTTGCCGCTGATCTACCACCAGAACCTCCTCGGCGTTCTGGTTCTGCAGACCGTAGCCCCCGGAGGCATAACCGATCGGGATATCGACTTCTTCTCGGCCGTGGCCTCGCAGGTGTCCGCCCTGGCCGCCTATACCGGGCTGATCGACGAGCTCGAACGAGAGCGGGCCACCGCTGGTCCTCCGGCCGGTGGACCGGCCGGTTCATCCCCAGCTCTTTCCAAAAAGCCCTCTCGGACTCTTGTCCGGGGCCTGGCCGCCTCACCCGGCTTCGCCTTCGGCACGGCCCACTTTCTGGAAAGGAGCCTCGGCTTCGAGGAGATCGAGCCTGCCTCAGGCCAAGACAGCCGAATCGAGCTAGAGCGCTTCCAAACGGCCCTTTCGGCTGCTCAAGCCGAGATGCGCGAGCTGTCGAGCCGACTCGGCGATCTGCCCGAGGCCGACCTGGGGGTGCTCACGGTGCAGCTGTCCCTGCTGGAGGACGCCTCCCTGGAAAAGCGCGTCCACCAAGGAATCAACAGCGGATGGAAGGCCGAGTACGCCTTGAAGGAGGCAGTCTCGCACTTCGTGAACCTGCTGGCCAGCACCGATGATGCCTACCTCAGGGAAAGGGTCAGGGACATCGAGGACGCCGGGCTGGCCATCCTGGCCCATCTGATCGGGCTGACCCCGGTCAAGGGTGGAACCCTCGAGCCAGAGAGCGTGGTCATCGCCTCGGACATCTCTCCGGCCGAGCTCGTCCGTCTCCGCCAGGACCGCCTCCAGGCCCTGGTCCTGACCCGTGGCGGGCTGACCTCGCATACGGTCATTCTGGCCAAGTCCTTCCGTATTCCGACGGTCATCAAGGCCGAGGATGTGCTTGACTCGGTGCACGAAGGGGATCGATTGATTGTGGACGGGACCTCCGGCCTGGTCTACCCCAGACCGTCGGAGGAGATCGTCTCGGAGTACCGCCGGCTCCAGAAGGAGCATCGGCAGCTTGAGGAGCGCCTAGCTCTGAACAAGGACCTGCCGGCTTGTACCAGGGACGGTGTTCCGGTCAGGCTCGGAGCGAACATCGGCTTGCTCTCGGATTTCGATCTTGCGGAGACCTTTGGAGCCGAGTATATCGGCCTTTACAGAACGGAGTTTCCTTTTCTGGCCAGGCGGGACTTTCCCAGCGAGGAGGAGCAGACCGCTCTGTACACCCAGATCGCCGAGCGGTCCGGCCATAAGGAAGTGGTCGTGCGCACTCTGGATATCGGCGGCGACAAGTTCCTGCCTTACCTGCAGGCTCCGCGGGAAGACAACCCCTACCTCGGCTGGCGTTCCATACGGTTGACCCTCGAGCTGGAAGGGATCCTGCGCACCCAGCTGCGGGCCATTCTGCGGGCCTCGAGCCACGGACGCCTCAAGATCCTCTTCCCCATGATCACCACTGCCGCCGAGGTTACCGCCCTTTTAGCCGTCCTGGACGAGGTCAAGCTCGAGCTCGATCGCGAGGGCTTCGACTTCGACCGAAACCTCCCGGCAGGCATCATGCTCGAGGTCCCCGGAGCGATCGGCATTCTGCCCGCAGTACTGCCCAGGCTCGACTTCGTCAGCATCGGCACCAACGACCTGATCCAGTACCTCCTGGCTGCGGACCGCAACAATCACAAGGTCGCCCAGCTCTCCAACCCTCTCCATCCGGGGGTTCTGGCGGCAGTTCGAGACATTCTGGCCATCTGCCACAAGCAGGGCAAGCCTGCTTCTGTCTGCGGCGAGGCTGCAGCCAACCCGGCCAGCGTAGCCCTCTTCCTGGCCATGGGAGCCCGGGATCTCAGCCTGAACCCGGCCTCGATCCCCCTGATCAAGGACTTCATCTGCTCCCAGGATCTGGACCGATGCCGGCGCTGCCTGGAAGGCGCCCTGGAGCTGTCCGGTGCGGAAGAGATTGAAGGCTATCTTGCCCGAGAGCTCGATCTCCCCTGACCTGGGGCTGCCGAATCGCTTCCGGCCGGCCGACCGATAGCGCCTCGGGCTTCAGCCTGATTCATTCCCCGCAGCTCCGCCAGTCGACACCGTCCCATTTTTGGAGGTGTTTGCGGTGCATGATAAAGGCCAGCCAGACTTGCTCGAGGCTGGAGAAAACCTTGCCGGGAACCCCCGGGAGGACACCGTAATCCAGCTTATTCCATTCAAAAAAGGTCTGGGTGGTCTGATCGAAACGCTTGCCGGGCTCCTGGGCCAGCTCCATGAGCTGATCGAGCCTGGGCAGCCAAACGTATCGCCTGGTACGGGGCATGCCGTCCTCGAAGCTGAGCCGCACGTTGGCAGTCAGGCATCTCTGGTCATGCATGCCTTCAACCCAGACCTCGATCTTGCCGCACTCGCCTTGAAAGAAGTCGCCGTGCTTCGGGACCCAGAGCTTCTGAACCTCCGAGGCCAACCGGCACATGTTTACGTACTCTTGGCTCTTGTCCATGATCCTTTCATCCGTCTCAGCCTTTGTCCGAGCCGCCGGCCGGGCCGATGCCTTGAATGATCTGCTCGATGAGCTGGGCGGTGTCAGAGAGCTTGTGCCGCTCCAGCTTCTCGATACGCCTTTGGCACCAGGGGCAGCCACCTTGATTGGTGTAGACATGCTCGAACATGGCCTGAAAGCTCGGACCAACGGTAATGTCGGGATGGACGTCGCCGTGGGAGCGCTGTCGGCACATCCGGTAGGACTCGACCATGTCCACAACGCGCTCCTTCATTCCCGGATGCTCGGCGAGGAAGGCGCGAAGATCCTCGACAAAGGCCAGCAGGTTCGCATAATCGCTCATAGACGTCAGGCTCCGATGAGGTATACACTGGCCATTCAGGATAAATGGTCCGCCGAAAAAAATCAAAACTCAGGCCTTGCCCATCTCCGGCATGATCATGGGCAATGAAATATTTCATTTCATGTTGACAGAAAACACTTCATTCACTAGCGTCCAAAACCGAATAGCCTTTTCCCCATAGAGTACCACCAGAGACCTCCGGCTTCCAGGCAGCCGCTCTGCCCAGGAGGCCGGCCGGGAGGCCATCGAGACCCTCATGTCCCTGCTGCGGGTTTTGCCTGAAGACAGAATCATTGCCATGCATTCCGGGGAAACGGTGCTCCAGGCCCTGAAACGCGCCGGCATAGCCATCAGCTCCGAATGCAACGGCCAGGGCCTCTGCGGCAAGTGCACCGTTCTGGTTGAGGACCCTGCATCAGTCCCTCCCACACCCCACCCCCGCATTGCTGCCGAAGATGAGGCCAAGGGGCTGCGACTGGCCTGCCGTATCGAGCCAAAGCAGGATCTGACCATCACCCTGCAGGACATCGAGACCGAAAAGGAAGCGGACGCCGACTGGATCCTCGGCAGCGAGCGCTTTCGGCTGAAGAGGATTCATCCTGCGGTTTCCCGCACCCAGGAGGCACACGGGCCTGCGGCGGTCATTGAAGGAGATCCGATTGGTGCTCCACTGCCCTGGCCCCAAGACAGCCCACTCCTTGGCGCCGCCCTGGATATCGGCACCTCCACCCTGGTTGTCTCGATCTATGATCTGGAGTCCGGCCATGAGCTCGGCTCTGCCCGTGGGCTGAACCCTCAACGGCGATATGGAAGCGACGTGCTCAGCCGGATTCAAAAAGGCTCGTCGCCTGAGGGGCTCCGGGAGCTGTCCGGGCTGGTCAGGACAAGGCTGAACGAGCTCCTTGAATCTGCCTGCCGGCAGGCCGGCCTTTTCCAAGACTCGCTTTTTGAGGTCACTCTCGGGGGCAATACGACCATGCTCCAGCTCCTGGCCGAGATCGATCCGGCTCCTCTGGGCCGATCGCCTTTCCGACACTCCCTGGAGGGCGGCCGCAGCTATCCGGCCCAAGACTTCGGCCTTGCGGCCCACCCTCAGGCCAGGGTCTATCTGCCGCCGATCATCGACGCCTATGCCGGAACCGACATCAGCGCAGGCCTTCTGGCCGTCGACTTCTTCGCCGCCGGCCCCCCGCTCCTGTTCATGGATATCGGCACCAACGGAGAAATGGCCCTGCGCTCGGAGGAAGGGCTCCTGGCAGCTTCCACAGCAGCCGGCCCGGCCTTTGAGGGCGGCGGCTTGCGTTCCGGAATGGGCGCTGCCGAAGGCGCCGTGGAGCAGGTCTGGCTGGACAAGGGCAGGCTGCGCTTCAGCACCCTGGGCAACGCACCGGCCAAAGGCATTTGCGGCAGCGGGCTGATCGACTGCATAGCCTGTCTGCTGCGGCTCGGCCGCTTGAGCCCTTCCGGCCGTCTGCTCCGCCCCGACGAGGGCCCCGACCTGCCCAAAGGAAGCCGCGGCGAAGCAATCGAGCTCGAGGGCTCGGCAGCCTTCAGGCTTCAAGGCGATGTCCTCCTGACCCAGCAGGACATCCGCTCCTTTCAGCTGGCCAAGTCGGCCGTCCGGACCGGCCTGGATCTCTTGCTGCAGCGGGCGGACCTGCCGCCCGAGTCGCTCTCGGCCCTGGTTCTGGCCGGAGGCTTCGGCAGGTCTCTGCGCCCGCTGAACCTTGAAATTGTAGGCATCCTTCCGGGAGGAACAGCCGGGAGGCTCCGCTTCGCCGGCAACACCAGCCTGGCCGGGTCGGCGCAGCTCCTCCTGGATACCGCGGCCCGCCGCCGTCTGGAAGCGGCCGTGCCGGGCATCGAGTACGTCCGTCTGGCCAGGGAGGATGGCTTTATGGACTGGTTCGTGGAGAACATGGAGTTTCCCGAGCCAAGCCTCGAGCCCCAGGTACAGGCCCATGCGGCTGAGGAAAGCTGATCCGGCAAAGGCACCCTTCGCGGGGAGATCTCCGCTCATGGAGAGCTCTTTTGAATTGCGCGTCAATGCAGAAAAACCGAGACACAGGGAGAGCTGACATGCTGCCGTTCCTTCGCGGCCGAAGAACCCGTCGACTCTGGCGCAGCCCGCAGCTGAAATCGCACTACGATGCGGTCATCATCGGCGGAGGGCTCCACGGCCTGGCCACGGCCTACTTTCTGGCCAGAGACCATGGCATGACCAATGTGGCCGTACTGGAGAAACGGCACGTCGGATACGGCGGTGCCGGCAGGAACACGGCCATTGTCCGGGCCAATCAGCGCACCAAGGAGAACCTCCCCCTGTACCGCGAGGCCCTGGAGCTCTGGCCGGTCCTGACCAAAGAGCTGGACTTCAACCTGATGTTTCACAACTGCGGCAACCTCAACCTGGCCCATAGCGAAGCCGCCTTGAAAGCCATGCGCACGAGCGCCACCAATGCGCAGTTTCACGGCGTCGAGCTGCGAATCGTCGACCCCAAGGAATGCCAGGAGCTGGTTCCGCTCCTGGACATCAGCGACCGCCCGAGCTTCCCCATATTCGGAGGCATGTTCCATCCCCCGGGCGGCATTGTCCGTCACGACGCCGTGGTTTGGGGGCTGGCCAAGGGCGCTGACAAACGAGGCGTGGATATCCATCAGCATACCGAGGTCCAGGGCATCGAGGTCCATCAAGGCAAGGTTTCCGGAGTCCGCACCTCAAAGGGGCGCATCGCCACGCCCCGGGTGCTCAACGCAGCCGGAGCCTATGCAGCTAGGGTGGCCTCGGAGCTTCTGGGCCAAAAGCTGCCCATCAGCGTTCTGACCATCCAGGCCATGGTCACCCAGCCGCTCAAGCCGGTCCTGGATCACGTCATCTCGTCAGGGGCCTATCACGTTTACGCCAATCAGACTCTCAAAGGCGAGATCGCCACCGGCTCGCACATGGACCCCTGGCCGAACTACACCAACCAGACCACCGCCCAGTACTTCAAGCACCAGGCCGAGGCCTTGACCCAGTTCATGCCGGCTTTGAAGGGCGTCCGCTTCATGCGGGCCTGGGGGGGGCTGGCCGACATGACCCCGGACATGGCCCCGATCATGGACGGCAACGATCCGGTCCAGGGCTCCTATCTCGACTGCGGCTGGGGCTACTTCGGCTTCAAGTCCAGTACGGTCACCGGCAAGTACATGGCCGAGTTCATGGCCCGCGGAGAATGCCCGGAGATCCTCAAGCCCTTCACCCTGCGGCGTTTTCAGGAGCACCGCCTCATGGGCGAGACCGCGGCCACGGTCAGCTATACCCCGGACAACTAAGCCTTGTGTGTCCAAAGCTTGAAGTCCGAACTTCGAAAACCGAAAAAGCCTGAGCAGGAAAGAGCTTCTGAGCTGCTTTGACAATGTCCAGCAGCAGCCGAAGGCAATCGGCCCAGCGAGGCTTGAACATCATATTCCGAGCTGGCTGCTCAAACGGTGGTGAGTGCGAGACCCCAGAACAATTCTGCGAGGCAGCGTATCGTTCAATAGGCAAGGCGCTGAATTGTTTGCAGCATCAAAGCAATCGCACCTTTTGGGGCAGCCAGCCCAATCAGGCAAAGGAGTAAACCCATGGCTCTCTTAATCACCTGCCCGGTCTGCGGGCCCCGGAACGGCTACGAGTTTCGCTTCGGCGGCCGGGATATCGGTCCGAGGCCGCCGGATGGAGCCCTGAGCGATCCAGAAGCATGGTGCGAGCATATCCACTTGAGGGACAACACGGCCGGCCTGCACAAGGAATGGTGGTTCCATCGCGACGGATGCGGCCTCTGGTTCACCACCGTCCGCGACACAGACTTGAATCGGGAAGCCGAGCCGAGGGAGGCTGATGATGATCAGACGCTATGACCTGACCACCTTGCGCATCGACCCGGACCGGCCAGTCTCCATCTCCTACCTGGGGCGGAGCTATACCGGCTACGCAGGCGACAGCGTGGCCACCGTCCTCTATGCGAACGGCGTCCGCATCTTCAGCCGCAGCCATAAGTATCACCGGCCCAGAGGCCTGTACAGCCTGGACGGCGAGTGCGCCAACTGCCTCATGGACATCGACTCGGTTCCCAACACGGCGGCAGAAACCACCCCGGCTGTCAGCGGCATGCGGGTTGCTCCGCAGAACGTCAAAGGATCTCCGCAACGGGACCTCCTGGCTGTCCTGGACCGATTCGACCGCTTCATGCCCGCCGGCTTCTACTACAATCACCTGCACAAGCCGGCCAGGCTCTGGCCGGCCTTTGCCCGGCTCATACGCCGCGGTGCCGGACTGGGTCGGCTGGATCCGTCCCAGGAGCCTGGCCTGCGCTGCGATGAGATCCATCCCGCGGCCGATGTCTGCGTCCTCGGCGGGGGGCCGGCCGGGCTGTCCGCAGCACTGGCCGCAGCCGAGGCCGGAGCCAGGGTGGTCCTGCTCGAATCCCGGCCATGGCTGGGCGGAAGCTTCGCCTACCGAAGCACCGCGTCAGGCCATAGCCAAGCCCTGCATGCCCGAGCCGAGTCCCTGGCCCGGCAGGTCCTTGATCATCCGCAAATCCGCGCATTCACCAGCACCGACATTCTCGGCGCCTACCAGGACACCCTCGTGACGGCCTGCCAGAACGGCGGCCCGGATCAGGCTTTCGACCGTCGCTACCTGGAGGTGCGCGCCCGCGGGCTGGCCGTCTGCACCGGAACCCGCGAGAGACCTCTGCTCTTCGAGAACAATGACAGACCTGGGGTCATGCAGATCGGCTGCGCCAGACGCCTGATGCGGCATTACGGCCTCTTCCCCGGCCAACGGGCCGTGTTCAGCGTCGGGCACGACGAAGGTTTGGAGACGGCCGTCGATCTTTTCGATCTGGGCCTGGAGGTGAACGGCGTGGCCGACTACCGCCTGGAAGGACAGAGCCCCGACCTGGTCGCTGCCCTGAAGGAGAGGGACATCCCTTTCTACAAGGGCTGGTGCGTCCACAAGGCCAAGGGTGGCCGGCAGGTCGCAGCCGTCGAGCTGGCCCCACTGGGACTGACCAGCCAGCGGGAGCTGGCCTGCGACACCCTGGTGGCTTCGGCCGGGCTGACCCCGGTCAACGGGCCCTTAACCATGCTTCCAGGGGTGACCCAGAAGCTCGACGAGCAGACCGGCTTCTACCTCCCGGCCAACCTGCCCGGGACGGTCTCCAGCGGAGGCCGGCTCCACGGCTACGAGGATCCCGAGAGCATCGAGGCCAGCGGTGGGCTGGCCGGCTTTAAGGCTGCAGCTGCGGCCGGCTTTGAGGCCGGACGGGAGATCAACCGCCTCCAGGATCGGCTCAGCGGCCTTCCAGGACCAGCCCCGGGAGGCAAGCTCGTCTGTCCGCCGGTCAAAGGCAGAAAGGCCTTCATCTGCTTTGACGAGGACGCCACCCTGAAGAATGTCCGACAGGCCATGGACCAGGGCTTTGACGTCCCCGAGCTGATCAAGCGCTATGCCGCCGTAGGCACTGGACCGGGACAAAACGGAGTTCCCGGTCACAACCTCCCCCTGCTCGTCTCCGAGGCAGCCGGTCGTCTCCACGACCCCCATGTGCCGACAACCAGACGTCCGCCGCTCAAGCCCGTCCTCATGAGCGGCCTGGCCGGCAGCAACTTTGAGATGGTCAAGCAGACGCCGGTTCAGGCCTCTCAAGATCGCCTGGGGGGCATTATGGAGCGGGCCGGTGTCTGGAAGCGGGCCCGCTACTTCAACCCCGAGCGCGACCCTTCGGCCGAGGTCAGGGCGGTCCACAACCAGGCCGGAGTGATCGACGTGAGCACCCTGGGCAAGTTCAGGGTCTTCGGCCCGGATGCCCTCAAAGCTCTGCAACGCGTCTACGTGGGAGACATGAGCCGCGTCGGCTCCGGAAAGGTGACCTACTCGGCCATGGTCAACGAGGACGGCTGTCTGATCGATGACGGTGTCGTGGTCAAACGGGGGGCGAATGATTACTATCTGACCACCTCCACCGGCCGGGCCGGCCTGACCGTCGAATGGTTCCGCTTCCATACCCGCTATGAGGATTGGGACTACAGCCTGGTCAACCTGACCGACGCCTTCGGGGCCTTCAACCTGGCCGGCCCGAACGCTCGAGAGATCCTGCAGCGCTTGACCGAGGACGATATCTCCAACCAGGCCTTCCCCTTTCTGGGATACCGCGAGCTGACCCTCCTGGGCGAGGTTCCGGCCAGGGCCATGCGGCTCGGCTTTGTCGGCGAGCTGTCCTTTGAGCTCCACGTGCCTGCCTCCATGATGCAGGCCGTCTGGGACCGTCTCCTGGAGGAAGGCCGGGGCCACGGCTTGACTGTTTTCGGGCTCGAAGCCCAGAGCATCCTCCGGCTGGAAAAGGGCCATGTCATCATCGGCTCCGAGAGCGAGCAGCGGACGACCCTGCACGATCTTGGGCTGGGCTTCCTCTGGTCCAAGGACAAGGACTCCCCGCTGACCGTCGGAGCCCCGGCCCTCCAGCGAACCGAAGGACAGCCGGGCAGGCTCAAGCTAACGGGCTTCACCAGAGAGCCCGGCCTGCGGCCGCCCCGGGACGGCTGCCTGATCGTGGACGACGCCCCAAGGGGCTATGTCTGCACGGCACGCTTCAGCGAGGCCTTGGGCTATTGCGTCGGCATGGCTCTGGTCGAGGAGGATCTTCTCAAGGCGAGCCGCGAGCTCCAGATCCTGGAGGACGAAGCCGGGCAGGAACGCATGACTGTGCAGGTCTCCCAAATGCCCTTCTATGATCCCAAGGGCGAGCGGATGCGCATGTAATCGGAGTTGAGGCAGGGCATTGGCCACAGGCAGGCCACCAAGCGAGCCCATCCGGCAGCTAAACACCAAAAAGTGTCACGAGCTTGGAGCACTTTTTTCATAGAACCTAAGGAAAAAGCTATGGCAAAACTTCAGCGCCGTTCGCCAGTGGCCTTGCCCGGCGAGGCCCAAAGCGTCCGACAGGATCATGGATGGACCGTGGTGACGGAGTATGTCGGGGAGTCGGCAGGACCGTGGCTCGTGGACGCAAGCCACGTGAACAAGTGGGATATCCAGGCCCGGAACCTGGACAGGCTGGACTCCGAAGCCCTGAGGGTCCCTTCGGCACCGGGCGAGTGCCGCTGGCAGGGCGGCCGGCTGACAATGCGCTTGAACCCGAGCCAGGCCGCTGCCTGGGATCTGTCCGGTCAGGGCCTGCCACATCCTGAAGGGCCTGAGCTCACCGACGTCAGCGAGGCCAGCGCCCTGCTGGCCGTTCTTGGCCAGGAGTCCTACAGCATTCTTGAGAAGCTGAGCGACCTCGATCTGGGCCGGCCGGGCCTGCCGTCACTGAAGCTCTGGCAGGCACCGGTCTGCGGCGTTCCCTGCCGAGTGGTCCGGCTGCTGGACCCCCATGGCGGGGTTGGAGTTGTCCTGGGCTTTTCCCGAGGCTACGCTGCATCCATGACCATGGCCTTGCTGGAGGCCGGCCGGGAGTTCGGGCTTGCACCCGGTGGCGAGGGCCGTTTGACCGAGGTCTGCGCGACCTTGGGATAAGCCCTCAGGCTGGCTGAGGCACCAAGGAGCATGAACAAAGCAGCCCAGTGCCTTGACTCATCTTATCTGTCGCAAAGGACGAACCTTCCCCTGTCCCCTCGCTCCGGCCCAAAGGGGCCGCAGGGAGGAGAACCAGAGGTGGAGCAGAGCATTTCTGAGATGGGACAATCACAACTTGAAAGCGGCACTAAGTGAGATTGAAAAAGATGTCGTTCTCCAGATAGGTCTGCTCCAACCGGCTCTGGAGATCGCTGCCGGTGTTGCCGAGCCTGTCGGCCAGCTCCAGGAGCATCGACCTGATCAAGGCGTTCAGGATGGTCAGATCGCCGTAGGTGGGAATGTTCTTCGAAGCGACAGCCAAACCGATATCAGCGATGCCCAGCAACGGGCACAGGCTGCCGTCGGCCAGGATGAGCAAGCTGTGCCCCCAACGCCTGGCCGACTTGCCCAGCCGGTTCAGCTCGTTGGGATAGCGGGCCGTGGAGACGATGACCACCAGGCTCCGCTCCGGGGCGTTAACCAGCCAGTCCAGACAGGTGGAGTCGCTGCCCTTGATGATATGAACGTCCGGACGGATCTTGCTCAGGCCCCAGCCCAGATAATAGGCCGGAGCAAAGGACAGCCTTGAGCCGCTGACGTAAACGCGGGCCGCGGACTCCATGGCCCTGATCGAGGCCTCGTAGGCCTCGTGGTCAAAGGACTTCAGAAAATGCTGCAGGTTGGCCAAGCTCTCCTGAACCACCTGCTGAACGCGTCCTGTCCGAGATTCGGCCACGCGCTGCAGATCCATGCGATCCACAAGGGTCATCTCCGTATCCACGAAGTCCCGGAGATCCTGCTTGAACTGATTGTATCCGGAGTAGCCGAGCCGGCGGACAAACCTGACCACGGTCGCCTCACTGGCCCCGCCTGCCCGGCTGAGGTCCTTGATGGTCATGAAGACGACCTTCCTGGGATTGTGGGCAATGAACTCGCTCAGGAGCCATTCTTTATGGGTCAGGCTCTCCTGGGAGTCCTTGAGCCGTTGCATCAACGGATGGAAGCTGGCGTTCATGGATTGCCTCCAGCCTTCGGACTGCCGCCTCGAGTCAGTTGCCAAGCTTCGGGGCGTTCAAGGAGTGTCCTGTCCGCGAAATACGAACAGAACATATTTCGCGGAGGATCGCTTCGCTGAAAACGCGGATTTCAGCTCGACCTCAAAGCCAGTTGCGGCGTGGACGGCCTTTTGGCCGTCTCTCGTGCCGCGTCACTTGGAGCACACGATACATTATGCATCATTTAGCGGAGGCGACACGAGCTGCTGCGAGCCCAGGCACGCTTGGGGATGAACCTCTCGTGCCGGCCGAGCCCAGTCTGGTTGTACATCATGGCCGCTGACGATTTCAAGGGTGAGCCGCAGTGCAGCCGAAAACATGATTTTTTTCACTTCATATTGACATAGAGCACTTCATACGCTAAAAGACCAATACTGGCAATAAGCAGCTGTTGCATGCCCAATGATGAAGGAGAGGAACCTATGTCCGAGATGTTGGAATCCCTGTCCCAGGCCTTGCAGGCAGGCAAAATTAAAGATGTTGGCCAGCTGACCCAACAAGCCCTGGATCAGGGGCTTCCTCCGAAAGACATTTTGCAAAAGGGGCTCCTGGCCGGCATGGATGTTGTCGGCAAAAAGTTCAAGGCCGGTGACATGTTCATTCCGGAGGTGCTGCGCTGCGCCAAGGCCATGCACGCCGCTCTGGACATCCTTAGGCCGGTGCTGGCCGAGGGCGACAGCGAGCACTCCGCAACCTTTGTCATCGCTACGGTCGAGGGCGACCTCCATGACATCGGCAAGAACTTGGTGGCCATGATGCTCGAGGGCGCCGGATTCACGGTGATCGACCTGGGCATCGACCAAAAAAGCCAGACCATCGTCGAGGCGGTCCGCCAGCACCAGCCGGAGCTCCTTGGCCTCTCGGCCCTGTTGACCACGACCATACCGAAAATGGAAGAGGTCATACAATCCTTGGAGCAGGCCGGCCTCAGAGACCAGGTCAAGGTCATGGTTGGCGGGGCCCCGGTAACCGAGGACTACGCCCGGAAGATCGGGGCCGATGGCTATGCGCCCAACGCAGCCACCGCCGTGGACAAGGCCAGGGAGTTCGTCCAGGCAGCCAAATAAGGCATCCGGGTTCTTCGATCCATCCGCCTCAGCAGGCCGGCCAGTGCTGAAGGGCGTAACGACCTGAGGCCGGGAGGCATATCCCCGGAGACCTCCATGCCGTCTGTGGCCAACCGAGCATGGAAAAGGCGCATGCCTGCCGTGCGGCAAGGGCTATTCAGAGGCCGTGGTTGATATGCCAAATCGGTTCCAGTCAACCGATTGAGCTTCCTTGAGCGCCCTTCCCTTTTTACGGGTCAGGGTGGCTGACATTTGATACACTGGGGCCGAAGAGAAGAGCTCTTCCACGAACTTCCAGGAATTTTCGCCAGTCTACAGAACAGAAAGTCCCCTGCTGATCGCAGGGAGGCTGACTTCATCCCCTGGCCAAGGAAAGAAGCCATTGAGCGCCCCAGCACCCACTTTGCTGAAGCCAAACAGGAGCTTAACTCAAGGAGGCTGTCATGCCCTTAGGAAATACATTCGAAGGTCTGTACAGGCCCCTCAGCCAGGAGCAGATTCGGACCATTCACCAAGCGGCCCTCAATATTCTGGAAACCACCGGGATTGGTTTTGAGCCTGGCCTGGACGAGGCCATCGAGGCCCTGACCCAGGCCGGAGCGACCCGGCATCCTGAAAAAGCTCGGGTGACGCTGCCCCGAGGCCTGGTGGAGGAGCAAGTGGCCAAGGCCCCGGAGCGGGTTCTCCTGACCAGCCGGGACAGTCAGAACGATCTCGACCTGACCGAGCACCGCGTCCACCTCGGGACAGGCGGCGCGGCAGTCAAGATCCTGGACCTCGAGACCGGTCTGGCCAGATCGACCACCCTCCAGGACCTCTACAACCTCGGCCGCCTGGTGGATCGCCTGGAGAACATCCACTTCTTTCTCAGGCCCTGCATACCCACGGACATCCCCGAGGAAAGCTACGACGTGAACGTCTTCTATACCTGCTTCCAGGCGACGGCCAAGCACGTCATGGCCGGGGTGAACCATGTCCAGGGGCTCCAATCGGTCCTGAGCCTGGCCGAGCTGCTGCTCGAAGAGGGCCAGAGCCTGCAAGAGCACCCCTTTTTCTCCATTATCACCTCCTTCATCATCAGCCCCCTGAAGCTGAGCACCCAGCCGGTTCAGATCATGCTCGAGGCTGTCCGACGCGGGGTCCCGGTGGCTCTGTCCGGCGCCCCCATGGCCGGATCGACCTCCCCGCTGACCATGGCCGGAACCCTGGTCCAGGCCCACGCCGAGCAACTGGCCGGCATCACCCTCTGCCAGCTGACCCAGCCCGGAGCACCGCTGCTCTATGGGGCCATTCCCAGCCGGGCCGACCTGAAAACCATGAACTATTGCGGCGGAGCCGTGGAATGCGCTATGATGAATGCGGCTATCCATCAGCTGGCCCACCACATCCGCGTGCCCAACTACAACTCCTCCGGACTGTCCGACTCCAAGCTGCCGGACGCCCAGGCCGGCTGGGAAAAAGGGATGAGCACCTTGCTTGCGGCCATGGCCGGCTCGAACTATGTCCATCACGCTGCCGGCATGCTGGAGTCCATGCTTGGCGTGGCCTATGAGCAGTTCGTCATTGACGACGAGATCATCGGCATGGCCTGCCGGGTCCTGCGTGGTATCGAGGTTGACCAGGAGCGCCTGGCCCTGGAGGTCATCGATGCGGTTGGCCCCGGCGGCGAGTTCATGACCTCGGATCATACCTTCGAGCATATGCACAGCGAGTACTTTGGAGGCAACGGCGTAACCGACCGGGCCGACCGGGCCACATGGGACCAGTCCGGGGGTCAGGATGCCCGCCAGCGAGCCAGAGGCATCGCCCAAAAGATCCTCAAAACCGAAGCGGCCCCATGCATTCCCCAGGACGTTGATCAAAAGATCCGGGATCAATTTGACATTCTGCTTCCAATTGATCATAAGTAAAAGGAATATCTCGCCTCTAAGCTCGGCTCGCCCCGAGCGGAGGCGCGGGAAGCCTGTGCAGTGGGAGGCGCTATCGATACAGAGCCGACGGTATCCGGCAGAGCCCGAGGCTGAACGAGCAACCAAAAGGGCATGAGGCTATGATCAGGGCCTGGGAGTATCTCACGAAGAATCCGGACATGGTCATCACCTGGGCCGTGGACCACCTCATGATCATCGGGGTGTCCTTGTCCATCGCCGTGGTCATCGGGGTCATCGTCGGCGTTTTCATTTCCGTGCCCGGCCGGGAGGCCCTGGCCGACAGCGTCCTCTACCTGGCCGAGATCGTCATGACCATCCCGAGCATGGCCCTGTTCGGCCTGCTCATGCTCATCCTGGGCGGGCTGGGGCTATCAGCCATCGGGTTCCTCCCAGCGGTCATTGCCCTCATCGTCTATGGTCAGCTGCCCATCCTCCGAAACACCCACATCGCCATCAAATCGGTCGACCCGCATATGATCGAGGCCGGCCGGGGAATGGGCATGAGCAACTGGCAGATCCTGTTCAAGGTGGAGCTGCCCTTGGCTCTGCCGGTCATTCTCGCCGGGCTGCGCAACTCCATGGTCCTGCTCATCGGCATCGCCGCCATCGCCGCCCTCATCGGCGCAGGAGGCCTCGGCGTGCCCATATTTCGAGGACTGAGGACCGCACGTTACGACCTCATCGTCATTGGCGGTGTCACGGTGTCCATCTTCGCTCTGATTATTGACGGTTTCATGGCCTTGCTCGAGCGGTGGATCACGCCGCGGGGGCTCAAAAGGGGGTGATGCGCTATGATTGAGCTGGAGCACGTAACCAAGTCCTTTGCCGACGGAACCATGGCTGTTGACGATGTCAGCTTTACTGTCGAACAAGGCGAGCTGTGCGTTCTCCTGGGGCCCTCGGGCTGCGGCAAGACCACGACCATGAAGATGATCAACCGGCTGGTCACCCTGTCCAAAGGCAAAATCCTCTTAAACGGCACGGACGTCCTTCAGTTCCAGGAAACCGAGCTCCGAAAGCAGATCGGCTATGCCATTCAGGAGATCGGGCTCTTTCCGCATATGACCGTGGCCGAAAACATCGAGGTCGTCCCCGAGCTGAAGGGCTGGCCCAAGGCCAAAAGGCGGGAACGGGCAGCCGAGCTGTTGGACATGGTCAAGCTCCCCCCGAAGGAGTTCATGGACCGGTACCCCAAGGAGCTCTCCGGAGGTCAACGCCAGCGTGTCGGGGTGGCCCGCTCCCTCGGGGCAGACCCGGAGTACCTCCTCATGGATGAGCCCTTTGGGGCCATCGATCCCATTACCCGGGTTGACCTGCAGAACGAGTTCCTGAAGATCCAGCAGAACATTAAAAAGACCATCGTTTTCGTCACCCATGACATCTACGAGGCCATCAAGATGGGCGATAAGATCGCCCTGATGAACAGGGGGGCCCTCATCCAGTTCGACTCCCCCTTCAACATCCTCTTCAACCCCCAGGATCCCTTTGTGGCCGACTTTGTCGGCCGCGACCGGGCCCTGAAAGGGCTCCAGCTCATCCGCGGCAAAGAGGTCATGCGCAAGTCCGTAGTCACCGCCATGGAGACTGAGACCGTCGAGGACCTCAAGAGCAGAGTGGGACCGGAGCATGCCAAGGACGATATCCCCGTGGTCAAGGAAGATGGGAGCTTCCTGGGCTTCGTCAAGCTTCAGGAAGCCGAATCCGGTCCGGTTTCCGAGCATCTTCGGCATACCCAGGCCGTGGCCTCTCTGGATACCGTTCTGGATGAAGCCTTGTCGGTCATGCTCAGCGGTGAGCGGAACATGCTGGCCATGCTGGACAACGAGCAGCGCCTTCAGGGGGTCCTGGCCTTCTCGGACATTCAGCGAGCCCTGAGCGATGCCGACCAGTCGAGGGGAACCCTATGAAGCGGCAACGCGAGATCGTCCTGTTCGTCTTCCTGGCCATTCTGCTGGCCATCACCATTTGGGTCACCAGCCTGGACAAGATCGGCATTTACTCGACCTTCACCTGGGAGCAGATCTACGTCTGCAGCCTGGCGCATCTCAAGATGGTCGTCGTGGCGGTTATCATCGGCAGCCTGATCGGCGTGCCCCTGGGGGTGCTCGTGACCAGGCCCGGCCTGACCCGGCTCGCCATGCCGGTTATCGGCGGCGCGAACATCGGGCAGACCATACCGAGCCTGGCCGTCATCGCCATCATGGCACCCATTTTGGGATTCGGGTTCCAATCGGCCATCGTGGCCCTGTTCATCTATGGCCTGCTGCCCATCGTCCGCAACTCCTATACCAGCATCAAGAACATCGATCCGGCCATTATCGAAGCCGCCAAGGGCATGGGCATGAACCGCCGCCAGATTGCCAGAAGAATCGAGCTGCCCCTGGCCCGGCCGGTCATCATGACCGGCATCCGGGTCTCCACGGTCATCACCGTGGGCACGGCTGAGCTGGCCGTCCTCGTCGGTGGAGCGGGCCTGGGCAAGATCACCCTGACCGGCGTGTTTGCCCGGGAAACCCTCATCATCCTTCAAGGCGCCGCTCCAACTGCCGCCATGGCCATCATTCTGGGTTTCATTCTGGAGCGCGTCGAGGCCTGGATGACCCCGCGGGGGCTCAAGATCGAAAAGTGAGTCGAACCATAACCAAGGAGGTTGCCTATGTTTCGCCTGATACATCGCTTCATCGTGTGGGCGTTGGTCTGCGCCTTTGTGGTAGTCGGCGCAGCCGGCCTGGCCGCGGCCCAAAAAGAGGTCGTGGTCGGTAACAAGAACTTTACCGAGCAGTACATTATCGGTCAGATGATGAAGCAGCTGCTTGAGGATCGCGGCTATGAGGTCGACGTGAAGTCGGACCTGACCTCCATGGCCCTCAGGGGCGGTCTGGAGTCCGGCGACCTGGAGATCTGCGCCGAGTACACCGGCACGGCCTGGATGACCCATCTCAAGCAGGAGTACAAGCAGGAAAGCCACATGGAGGTCTACAACAAAGTCAAAAAGATGGACAAAGAGGAGAACGGCATCATCTGGCTGCATCCCATTTGGAACCATAACACCTACGCCATGGCCTGCTGGAAAGACTTCGCCAACAAGCACGACCTGAAGACCTTGTCCGACTTCGCCGAGTACGTGAAGGCCAACGACGGCAAGGTCTCCACCTTCGTGGACTTCGAGTTCTCCACCCGGCCGGACGGCCTGCCGGCTCTCCAGGAGCACTACGGCTTCCATATCGCCGAGTCGCACCTCAAAACCGGCGCCCCTGGGGCCTCGGTGCTCGGCCTGAAGAACAAGCAGGCCAAGGTGGGCATGGTCTTTGGCACTGACGCGGCCATTGCCGAAAACGACTGGATGGTGCTCCAGGATGACAAGGCCTTCTTTCCGCCCTATGACCTGGCTCCGTGCCTCCGCGCCGAGGTCCTCGAGCAGTACCCCGAGGTCGAAGACATCCTCCTGGAGCTCGTCCGCTCTTTCCCCGGCGGCGGCGAGGCAGCTTCGCCCGAAGCCATTGCCGAATGCCGTGCCGTCTGGCAGGAGCTGAATGGCAAGGTTGACACCGAGCAAATGCAGCCCCGCGAGGTGGCCAAGCAGTATCTGCTCGACAACGGTCTGATCGAGGAGTAGGATGCGAATCGATCGAAAGCGTGAAGAGCACCCAATACCGCCGCACAAGGGCGGATGACTCTTTAACCTGACACACCGGGGGCTGGGGCCGCAGGCTCCGGCCCCCTTCTTTTCAGAGCTCAGACAGCCATGCGTTTTCTGGACGTCGATCTCAGCCGCGGGACCATCGCCCCACGGTCCATCTCCCAGGAGGATCTGCACCGCTTCTTGGGCGGCAGCGGGCTCGGGGCCAAGATCCTGGCCGAGGAGACCGGAGGGGAGACCGATCCCTTGGGCCCTGAGAACCGCCTCATTTTCGCCGCCGGGCCCCTGACCGGCAGCAACGTCCCCTGCTCCGGCCGGCACGGCCTCGTGGCCAAGTCTCCCTTGACGGGTATCTTTGCGGAGAGCGATGTCGGCGGCCGCTGGGGGACAGAGCTGGTCAAGACCGGCTTCTGGGGTTTGGTCATCCGCGGCTGCTCCCCGGAGCCCGTAACCATCCTGCTGGAGGGAGGCAAAGCTGCCATCAAGCCGGCGGCCCATCTCTGGGGCCTGGACACGTATCAGACGGCCGAGGCCCTGCAGAAGGAGCTGGGAGCACGGGTCCAGTCCGCCTGCATCGGACCGGCTGGCGAGAGGCAGGTCCTGATGGCCTCTGTCATGCACGACGGCCGCCACGCTCGGGCCGCCGGGCGCTGCGGCCTGGGCGCTGTCATGGGGTCCAAGCGGCTCAAGGCCGTCACCGTTCTCGGCACCGGCAGGCCTCAACCCGCCTATCCCGAGGCCCTGCGCAGCAAGATCAAGGACATGGCCTCCCGGATCAAGGCAGCCGGATCCTCTCTGAGCACCTGCGGTACGGCCGGGGGCATTGCTCACCTGGAGCAGAGCGGCGATCTGCCCATCAAGAACTTCCGCCAGTCCCGCTGGCCGCAGGCCGGAAAGCTGTCCGGAGAGGTCCTGGCTGAGCAGTACCTGACCGGCAAGTTCCACTGCGGGGCCTGCCCCATCGGATGCGGCCGGGAGGTCAGCATTCCCGGCGGGACCTTCGGCCCGGTCTCCGGCGCTGGTCCCGAGTACGAGACAGCGGCCAGCCTGGGCAGCTACTGCCTGGTGGACGATCTGGACGCGGTCTGCCGGGCCAATGAGCTCTGCAACCGCTACGGACTGGACACCATATCCACCGGTGCGGCCGTGGCCTTTGCCATGGAGGCCTTTGAGAACGGGCTCATCGGACCCGAAGACTGCCAAGGGCAGTCCCTGTCATGGGGCAACGCCGCCGGCATGCTGGAGATGGTCCGTTTGATCGGCGAGGGCCGAGGCTTGGGAGCTCTCCTCGGCCAAGGGGTCAAACGGGCGGCTGAGGCCCTCGGCGGAGTCAGCGCCGCCTTTGCCCTCGAGGTCAAAGGCCTGGAGATTCCGGCCCATGACCCCAGAGCCTTTGTCAGCTCAGGCTTGTCCTATGCCACATCCAACCGGGGCGCCTGCCATCTGGCCGGGATGACCCACGGCCTCGAGGAGAGCCTGGCTGTGCCCGAGCTCGGCTATGACCAGCCCCTTGACCGCTTTACCTGGGAAGGAAAAGGGGTCATGGTGGCCCGCATGCAGAACCTCATGGGTGTCTTCGACTCCCTGAAGATGTGCAAGTTCGTGCTGGGCACGGTCAGCCTGGCTGACTTGTCCGAGTGCCTCCGGCTGGTCAGCGGCCGAAACCAAGGCCCTGAGGAGCTGCTCCTGGCCGGCGAGCGCATCTACAATCTCAAGCGGCTCTACAACGTTGGCTGCGGGGTCAGCCGCCAGACCGACCGGCTGCCGGAGCGCCTCGTTTCACTGCCCAGGGACGCCGGACCGGCTGCCGGCCAGCTGCCTGAGCTGGAGCGCATGCTCCAGGACTACTATGCCTGCCGCGGCTGGGATGAGGACGGACGGCCTACTCGGAAAGCTCTGCAGAGGCTGGACCTCGAGCAGTTCGAGCACCTGCGGGCCGGTCGGGGGGGTGTCACCGGATGAGATACCCCTCACACCTTTGCTTTTTGAAGGGCGGGCCCGGGGAAGGCCTGTCCGGCAGGGAGAAACCACCCCTGAATCCTCTCCATTCCAAGGAGCGAAATGCTCGGCATTTCTGCTCCTTGGAATGGAGTCAAGCGAGGCGCCCTCGCCCACTTGGCGCACTATTGACAGCTTATAGGTTTTTTCATCCCAAACGAGAGTTCCTCCTGTGCATGAACCCATGCGGCCACATCGGACCGTCAAGCTCAAAGGCATCAAGGCCGACTGGAAGCATCCCACGGAGATCCGCTTCGGCCTGAACCGGATCCGTGAGCTCCCCGAGGTCTGCTGGCAGCTCGGCGTCCAATCGCCCCTTTTGGTCACCGACACAGGGGTGGCCCAGCTCCCCTTTATCCGGACCATGGAGCGACTGAACGCGGCCCAGAGCATCGAGACGGGCCTCTTCTGCGAGATTGCCGGCGAGCCGGACGCCGCCTGCGTCAAGAAGGGAGCCGAGGTGTTCCACAGAGGCCGGCACGATGGCATCATCGCCGTCGGCGGGGGCAGCGCCCTTGACGCGGCCAAGGCCGTAGCCCTGGCCTCCGCCGTGGGCCCTGTCGGGATGTGGCGTTTCACTGCAGGAAGCTTCCCGCAGACAGGGCCGGCCAAACCGCTTCCCAGCCTCATCGCCGTCCCCACCACGGCCGGGACAGGGTCGGAGGTCGATGCCTACGCAGTCATCCTGGAGCCTTCCGGCTTGCGCAAGGTCAGCCTCCATCATCGGGATCTCCTGCCTTCCGTGGTCATTGCCGATCCGAGCCTGATCAGAAAGCTCATTCCCTACCTTACGGCGGCGACCGGCATGGACGCCTTGTCCCATAACCTGGAAGCCCTGTGCAGCCCGTTGTTCCAGCCGATACTGGACGCCATTGCCATGCAGGGCATCGCCTTCACCAAGGACTGGCTGCCCCAGGCCTTTCGCGACGGCGACAACCTGGAAGCCAGGGTCTACACCATGGCCGCCTCCATCATGGGCGCCATGGCCTTTGAAAAAGGGCTCGGTGCCATGCACGCCATTGCCCACGCCGTGGGAGCCATGTTCAAGGTCCAGCACGGCCGCGCTGTCGGAGCGGTCATGCCCTTTGTGCTCAAGGCCAACCGGCGGAAGATCCTGGAGAAAACCGCCATCCTGGCCAGGAACATCGGTCTGCCCAGCCATGACTTCAACGCGATTATGCAGTGGGTCCTCGATCTGCGCCGGGAGATCGGCCTGCCAGCCTCCCTCGGCGAGCTGGGCGTCAAAGAGGAGCATGTCCCGGATATCGCTGAGCTGGCTCTGCGAGACGTCAACCTGACAACAAACCCGGTGGCCCTTGACCGCCAGAAGCTGGAGCGGCTTCTGAGCCGCGCCGTCCAAGGACGCCTGTAACTATGTGCGGAATCGTCGTCTTCTTCGGTGATGCCCCGAATAAGCTAACCCGTATTCTGACGGGCATGTGGTCCATAATCTACCGGGCCCCTGACAGCACCGGCCTAGGCATCTTTGCCGACGACATCCAGCCGGTCAGGACACGGAAAGCCGTGGGATCTGTAGCCGAGCTGATCGACTCGCTCCAGGTCCATCCCCTGCACGATGATTGGGAGAGCCATCTGCTTGAGGAGATCTGCGGCGGCCGCTCCGACCCGGAAAGCCTCCACGAACGGCAGGAGCGTCTCTTGGAGCTTGAAGGGCTGGACACCCTCAGCCCGAAGCCCTGGCGCACCGCCAAGGGCAGTCCTCCGACCTGGGAGGAGCTCATCGCCGTGGATAACGGACGGCGGCTCGATCCTGGAATCGCCGGCAGTCCCGAGCCCTTACCCAGCCGGAGGATAACCTCGGCCAAGGATCTTCGGCAGCTCATCTCCAGCTTGATCTACGACCTCGACCTGCCTCCTTTGGTGGTCAAGCAGAGCTTGACCCGCTGCCTGTCCGAGGTTCTCGAGGAGGCCGAAGCACGGGACGAGCTGCCCATATCCAAGGCTGACCTCCTGCTCGAGTTCGACAGCCTCTTCGAGTCCCTGTCCTTCCATGAGAAAGGCCCCCGCCCGACCCGCTTGAACTACGGCTGGATCCCCCGGAATCCATACGGCCGCAAGTACCTCTGGCGCTATCTTATGAAGACGAGGGTGCGCATCTCCCAGGATTATGATCGGGATGGGGTCCGCGTGCTGTTCCGCTTCCTGGACTCGGCCGTCTTAAGCTCTGTACCCCATGAGCCCCGTCTGGCCGAAAGCATTCAAGCCATCTTCGAAAACTTCTGGAAGCAGCGCAACGAGGTCCCCTGTATGGACTGGCGCCAGCTCTTCCGTCAGGAAAAGGCTCTGAATGTTTATGGTCTGGCTGCAGCTTCCGTTCTGACCTTTCTGCAGCGGGAACGCTACCTGCCGGCCGTATTGGGCAGGAGCGGCAAGGCCAAGCTCCCGCCGGGCCACGTTCCCGGCCGGACCCATCCGCTCTGCCTGAGAACCTTTCAGCAGCCTATCCTGGCTCAAGGACGCTGGGCCATCCAATCCTCGGTCAGCTTGGAAAACGCCCATCCTTTCCAGGATGACGCCGGACAACGGCTGATCGTCCTCAACGGCCAGTTCAGCAGCGACATAGAAGCCCGAATACGCGACTATCTCCAGAAGGCCGTGGGCATCCGCTTCCGGAGCACGAACTCCAGCGAGTACTTCGCCCAGCTCTGGGGCCATTACGCTGACCGTCTGCTCAGGGAGCAGGAACGCTATCGGTCCATCCGCAACCACGTGGAGATGGGCCTGCAGGACTTGGCCGAAGGCAGCCAGGCCATCGACCATCACGTCTCCTTCAACCTCAAGGACAAAAGCATCCGGGAGATCGATGAGATGGCCTTCATTCGGGCCATGCGGCAGATGATCCGAGACGGCGGCCAGGTAGCCGTTACGGGCATGAGCCAGCTCTCTCCGGAGACGCTTCTGGTAGCCAGTCACAACCGCCCGCTGTTCATCGTCAAGCGCCTCGATACGGCGGACTTCATGGTCGTGTCCGACATCAACGCGGCCTTGGGCCTCTTTCCCCAATCCCTTATCCAGGATGCCTCGCTGGAGCTCAGGAAGATTCTGGACTCCAGGGCCAAGCACTCCCTCATTGTCGAGGAAGAGGATGGCCGGTCCCGGCAGCCCGCCTCGGCCGACGAAGAGGAGCAGGCCCTGCGTGACAGGGAACGAGCCATTCTGGACAGGTTCCGGGTGGCTGTCTACGCCCTCGAGGGAGAGGAGATATTCGCCCGCATCCGGACAATGGCCAGCCGCGACGGAGTGACTCGCAGCCTGGAGATCAGCGATTTCGAAGGCAATCCCCTTCCGGAGATAACCCAACGCCTGACCACCCTGACGCCGATTCAGATCAAGAAAGATCTGAACATGACCTTTTACGAAACCCACCTGCGTGAAGTTCCGGAAAGGATGAAGGATATTCTGGCCCATTACCTGCCCGATGACAGTGGGAGCGCATTCCCCCAGTTCGCCATAGAGAAGCGTTTTCTGCGGCGGCGCTTTGGACAGCGCTTTGCCTCCCTAAACCGGATCATTCTCTGCGGCACCGGCGCAGCCTACAATATGGCCGCTATCGCCAAGAATCTCTTTCAGAAGCTCCTCCCGGAGCTGCCCGTTGCCGTCCTCAGCCCTGTGGAGATCGACGCTCCGGAGCGGACCTTCAACCCGGACCGCGATCTGGTGGTCCTCCTTAGCTGGTCCGGCACTACAGCAGACATGGTCCAGCTGGCCAACGACCTGAAACGTCACCATGTGGCCATGATCGGCATCACTGAAAAGCCATTTGGAGACATGGGCCTGATCACCCGCAAGAGCGGAGGCACCGTACCCATCCTCAGCGGTGAAGAGGTCACGGTGTCCAACGTCAAGAGCAGCCTCTGCCTGCTGTTCTGCCTCGAGCTCTTCTGCATCTCCCTGACCGCGGAGCTCGGGGGATCGGAGCAGCCGCAGCCAGTGCTGCGCGATCTGGCGGCCCTTCCGGAGACTATCCGCGGGCTTCTGGCCCAAGAGGAAGCCAAGGCCTTCTGCCAGGAGCAGGCTGCACGAACCTCCTGGTGCCGGTCCCATATCGTTATCGACGCCGTGTACTCCTTTGGGACCGGTCCCGAGTTTGCCCGAAAGCTGGAAGAGAACAGCTGGACCTCCATGGGCAAGACCCTGGACTACCGGGACGTCGAAATGGAGCTTCTGCAACGCTGGGGCCGGGACAGCCTGGTCGTGGTCAACGCCACCAACGAGGAGAGGCTCGACGAGGCTCTGGGGATCATGCAGCGCTTGAAGGAGGCCTCCATTCCCTTTCTGGCCATCAGCTTCGAGCACGAAGAGCAGAAAACCGTGCGCACGCTCTCCCAAGGCTCCTGCATCTTTCTGCCGAAGACCACGGATACCCTCCAGCCATTCATCGATCTGAGCTTCGCATACCTCTTCGGGCTTTCCTACGGGCTGGCCCATGGGAGGAAAGCCGGCGAGTCGCCCCGCAACCTGGCCAAGTCGGTCACAGCCAGCCGCAGCCGACCCAAAAAGGTCAGGAGCGCCTCCAGAGAGCTGCAGCTCCTGGAGCAGATGAACGGGTTCTGGCGGAAAGCCGCCCCGAGAAAGGCCGCCGGCACAAACGGCCGGCAAAGTCTGTGGGAGGAAGAGGCCGTCTCCTCTTGGGAGCGGCGCTACTTCGAGGATATGCGCCGCCTGGGTGAGATCCTCGGCTCTGATGCCCCCCTGGAGCACCTGCTGGAGTCTCTGCCGGAACGCTTCGAGGCATTGGCAGAGCTCATTCTCAAGCAGCTGCCCATCGACGGAGAGATCGTCCTTGCTCCTCTGGATCGGGCGGCTGCGGCCACAGCCAGAAATATAGCCCAGCAATGGAGCACCTTCTTGGGCTTCCCCATCCGGGTGGACTCCCCTGGACGTCGCATGCCGCCATGCTCAGAGAACTCTTTGCTGATCGTTCTGGCCACGAGGCCTCCCCAACCGGAGAGCCTGCAGGATGCTTTCACAGGAGAGACCGTGCAGAGGCTCTGGTTCGGTCCGCCCCTTCCAAGGGAGCTCGAATCGCTGTTCTCCGACTCCTTCGGCTGCGCCCTTCTGCGCGCCCAGAGCTTGAGCTGCGAGCAATGCCTCCTCTACAGCGCCCTGTCCCAGTTCTTTATCAGCATCTGGGAGTCAGGCGACCCTGCGGGCTCGGCCATCCTCAAGGAGCACTTCCGGACTGCGGCTACAGTAGTGCAGACGATCCTGAACGGGCGCTCCCTCAGACGGGCCATCGAGCTGACCGCTCAGGAGAACCGCCGATATGGCACAGCCCTGTTCATTGGGCCGGCCTCCGGCAACGGCTTGGCTTGGATCCGCCGCTTCGACCGGACCGGGGCGCGGCTCATGGAATGGTATCCCTTTGGCGAAAGCGCTCATGGCCCCCTGGTCACGATCGATCCGAGGGTTGGCGAAAAGTTTGTGCCTCTGCGGTCCAGAAAAGCCATGGAGGCCGACTATGGCCGGAACACTCTGATCGACTGGGAGAAACGCTACCTCAACGGCAAATCCGTGGATGCCTTTCTCAAAAACCCCGACAAACCTTCCGGCAAGCTCAACGTTCGACCGTTCTTCGCCGAGGATGCCTGGTATCTTCCGGTGGTTCGCCAAAGCTACGACACCGCCGAGGACAACCTGGTCATTATCGATGCGACCAGTCAGAGGCATTTCGGCCAAGCCCTGGACGATCTGGCAACCTTCGGCTGCCGTTTCGCCAGACTGACCCTTATCAGCCAAGAGGCCTTGCTGACCGGCCCCAGGGTCAACGCCCTGGCCGAGCATCCCATAAGCCACCTGCTGCTTCTGCCCCTTCCGGAAAGACGGCCGCAGGCCCCGGTACAGCCTATATCCGAGTTCCTGCTGCCCCTGGCCATGAACATGATCGGCATATCCTTGGCGGCTGTGGCCCGGCAGGACGTGGAGGCAGGCTGAAGACGAAACTGTGGAACGGCCCCTGCGGCCATACAGGAGGTCACAATCATGGTGCGCCGCACGCTGGTATTTCTGGGAGCCCTGCTCCTTGTCGCTTGCCCGGGTCTAACCTGGCAGGGAGCCGTGGTTGAGGTTCGCGATGCCAGGACCTTGGTCATCGAGCACCAGGACCAGAGCCGGACCGTTTCCCTTTACGGCATTGACTGCCCCAAGCCGAGCCAGCCTTACGGGCAGCAAGCCGTGGATCTCGTCTCTTCCCTGGTCCTGGATAGGGAGGTCACAGTGACCGTCCATCGGCAGCTCTCCAGCCGGACCCTGGCCGAGGTGACCCCGCTGGAGACCAAGGACTCCGTGAACGCCCTGCTGCTGGAAAACGGCCTCGGTTGGGTCCATCAGGCCTATTGCGAGAAGGCCGAGCTTTGCGGGCGCTGGGAGAGCATTGAGGGCAGCGCCCGGTCTGCCGGAGAAGGCTTTTGGCCGGAGATTCCCGAAAATATGCCGGCTTGGCGCTGGTTTAAGGAAGAGGGCATGCCGTGAGCTCTCGAAGGCAAACCCTGCAGGCCGAGAAGATCGTATGATCACCGGACGGACCTTCAACCTGCCCTTTTGGGTGCTCCGGTTCCTCTATGTGCGATCGACCAAGAATCTCCTGCTCTGGCTGATGGAGGAGGGGCCGAAGTCCAGAGGGGAGATCAGAGATGCCTGGCTGGAAACGATCCGAAACGAGAAGGAGCTCGAGGTCATGCTCACGCTCCTGCTCAGGTACCGCACGGTGGAGGAAAAGGGCAAGAAGCTTCAGGTGACCCAGCGGGGCCGGGACTTTCTGGACTCCATCAACTGGCATCGGCCGGCCTGAGAGCCCATGGCTCTATTTGCCCTCTCTCGACCTTTTCATGGACTGCTCCTGCTCGGCCTTCTTCTTGCGGTCCTCAGGGTCGCGGATGCCCAGCTTGACGAAGATCCTGAAGATGCCGTCGCTTCCGCCGGCTATGAGCAGAGCCGTCAGGACCTGCCCGCCGACGCTGGAGCTCTTCTGATGCCCCAGAGCAGCCAGGAGCATCTCCACGATGTCCAGCTCATAGCTCCAGAAAATGAGGAAGGCCAGAACGATGGTCAAGGGAATCTTGACGCCCTTGCCTTCGAAATGGCGGAGGAAAATGCGCCAGTTGAAGATGGGAGTCATGGCTGTCTCGAAGACGAGCGACAGGACCAGAAAGACCATCAGCACGCTGCCCAGCTTGCCGGCTTCGACATCGGGCACGGCATCTGCTGCAAGGGCCGCACACGGGATGAGCGCGAGCCCAAAGGCCAGAGGAAGCGCGAGCCTGGAAGCTTTCATGGTCACACTCCTTGTCTGGAAAAAAGAAAGCTGTTTGTGCTGGATGCCAAAAGACCGCCACCCCGGGAGCTTTCGTGAACAGATGGGCTGAGAGGCTCCGATGTTCCCATCCAGCATGGCTGGAGGAAGCTGCAGGCCCCTGGAGGCCCTCCGTCCTGCCGGGTCAGGATATCAAACGAAAAAACCTCAAGAATGTCAATGGCAGGCTCTGCCAGACCGCATTGGGCATCAGCTGCCCTGCGGCACTGTCCGAGCTACCCGATAAATCCCTTGAACCCACCATTCTCTCCGGAAAACACCTGTCCTATACTCACGACTATTCCTTAAGACTGGAGAAACCGAATCAAAACAGACCAGAGGAGGGTCGGAGACCATGCCGAAGTGTCACGATTTGAAAAAAGGCGAGGTTTATGTCTGCAACGACTGCGGCCTGAAGCTTGAGGTAGTCCAGGAGTGCACCTGCAACGAAAGCACCCAGGATTGTGCCTGCTACACCAAGCCCGAGTCCTGCTCCTTCACTTGCTGCGGCGAGGAGATGAAGAGGGCCGGTTGATTCCGAGGCTCCCGGCCCGAAGCATTCGGGTCGGGAGCCTGTTTGTCCATCCCTTGGAGCTGCTCCAGAGGGACGGACTCCCTCGCAGCCAGATCTCCAGGTTAGGCCTGGATGGGCAGTCAAACGCCCGGATAGATCGGAAAGCCTCGGGACAGCTCGCGGACCTCATCGGCCAAGCCTTTTCGGACGGCCGCATCCGAGCTTCCCTCCAGGGTCCTGTGGATAAGATCGGCCAGCTTTTCCATCTCCGGAAAGCCCATGCCTCGAGCTGTTGCCGCCTGGGTGCCCAGGCGGAGGCCGCTTTCTCCCTTTCCTGACTCGGCATCCCTGGGAATGACGTTCCGATTGCAGACAATGCCCACCGACTCCAGAAGCTCTTCCCCCTTGCGTCCGCTCAGGCCCGCCTGACCGATGTCCGGTATGACCTGATGATTGTCTGTTCCGCCGGTCACCAGCCGATACCCCCTTTCGCTCAGGCTGGAGGCCAGGTGCCGCGCATTCCTGACTGTATCACCTTGAATCCTTGTGAACTCCGGATCAACGAGGGCCCTCTGGAAGCAGGAGGCCTTGGCGGCCATGGCATTGACCGGGCTTGTCCCTTGACTGCCGGGGAACACGGCGCTGTCAACCTTCCGGGCCAGATCCTGTCGAGTCAAGATAACCCCGCCGCGCCCGCCCAGCATGGTCTTATAGCAGGTGAAGGTCGTGAAGTCGCTGACCGGTACTGGGCTGGGAATGACCTCAGCGGCCACCAAGCCGGCGATATGAGCCATGTCCACCAAAAGATAGGCCGAGACCTCCCGGGCGATGGAGGCCATGGCCTCGTAGTCAATCAGCCGCGGATAAGAGCTGGCTCCGGCTACGATCATCTTCGGGCGGAATCGTTTGGCCTGCTCGAGAAGGCCTTGGTAGTCGATCAGCTCGCTCTCCGAATCGACGCGATAATGCTCGAAGCTGAAGCATGTGCTGGTGATTGAAGCGTGGTGGCCGTGGGAAAGATGGCCGCCATGGGGAAGGCTCATGGCCAGTATGCGATCCCCCGGCTGGAGCACGGAGAAGTAGACGGCCAGATTGGCCGAGGTGCCGCTGTGCGGCTGCACGTTGGCATGCTCGGACCTGAACAGCGCTTTACAGCGCTCTACGGCCAGCCGTTCCACGCGGTCGACATGCTCGCAGCCGGCATGGAAGCGTCGGCCGGGATAGCCTTCGATGGTCTTGATGTTGAAGATCGAGCCCATCAGGTCCAAAATCTCCTGGGGTGGCGTATTCTCGGCCGCTATGCAATTGATGGTTTCCTCAAGCCGCCGACGCTCCCTATCCAGCAGCTGCGCCAGCTCGGGGTCCTTCTGCTCGAGTGAGCCCATGGGTGCACCCTCCTTGTCTTGTTCACAAAGATTCCAATACCGATGTACGCTTCGGCAGCCTTGGGATGTTCGATCAGGGCGTTTTTGTCAACCTTTTATCCGGGCTTCGGGCTTGCTTGATTCCGGGCATCTCAGGTAACCTTCCAGAGCCAAGGATCTCAATTGAGCGATTCTGCTCAATCTTGTCCTTGGGGCTCAGCCCCAAAACCCGAAACACAGCTTTGATGTGGATATCATCGCCACCAGAGAATATGAGCTAGTCCAACGTACAGATATACGCAGTCAAAGACATTTTCATAACAGTATCTTATGCCAAGGAGTGACATCATGGAGCAGCTCAACTCACTCGAAACGACCTTGTTCGAATCGCCCGGTCCGCACAATACGGAAGCCTGCCTCGAGGCAGCCGCCCGGCGCCTGAATGCGCTGGGCTTGACCCACCTTGTTCTGGCCACCAGCACCGGAACCACGGCCTACAAGGCTCTGGAGATCTTCAACCCGCAGGAATGCAGCATTGTCGCAGTAACTCATGTAACGGGCTTCATGGGAGCCGGGGAGCAGGAGATGCCCGGCGAAGTGCGCAGAGAGCTGCAGGACCAGGGGGTCCATGTCCTGACCTGTGCCCATGCCTTCGGCGGCGTGGGCCGCGGAGTTCGCAACAAGCTCGGGAGCTATCAGGTGGACGAGATCATTGCCTACACGCTGCGAATATTCGGGCATGGCGTCAAGGTCGGCGTGGAGATCTCCTTGATGGCCGCTGACGCCGGTCTGCTCCCCACGGACCAGGAGGTGGTCGCCGTGGGCGGATCCGCCTCGGGGGCGGACAGCGCCATCGTCGTGACCCCTTCCTACTCGCATAAATGCCTGGACACTGTAGTCCACGAGATCATCGTCAAGCCCAGACTGAGCGCCTGAGGGACCAGGGCGTGCCGCGGCGGCTGTGTGCCATGTCCAAAGTCCGGCTGAGCAGCTCCACCTCTTCGGGTTTAGCCGAGTGTTGAAAAATCGATTCAAAGCAGGCTGTTCAGAAAGGGACAGCTGTGAGGCGCAAGAAAAATTCAGGGCTGAAGCGTATTCTGCCATTCGTGAAGGTCTGAATTCTTCCCAGCAACGAAGCAAATGTGCCTTTATCAACAGCCTGCTAAGGTTCAGCAGGCTTGCGAGACGGTCTCAGGGCGGCCGCCCTTGCCCAGAGCAGCTCCGATCTTTCGGGCCCTCCTGGCCAGCCTGCTTTCGGAAAAGGCTCTTTCCTTGCCGCTGCCGGCCTCAACCAGGCAGGCCCTGACTCTGAACCCCCCAGCTCGGAGGATCTTTCGAACAGCCCTGACTGCGCCCCTGCTCTGACCGGCCAGGAGGTCGAAAAGCCAGGGCGTGCTGCAAGCCGTGACCACCAGGGCCGGTTTGCCTCTGTGCCGGCCCAGGGGGAAGCCTTTCGCGGTCTGGCCCATAAAGACCGGGACGTTTCTGTCCATGAGCACCTTGAGCTGGGAGCTCATGTTGGCCCAGTGGGTTGGCGTGCCGATGACCAGACTGTCGGCTTCCTGGATCATTCGCCCGATGCGGTGGGCGTCGTCCTCCGGCAGGAGACAACAGCCGTCCGGCCGGCAGCGCATACAACCCCGGCAGGGCCGCATGCTGAGGTCGTAGACATTGATCCACTCGACTTGGTTCGCAGTGCTCGCCCCGGCGGCGATCTCTTCAAGCATCCTGGCGACTCGCCCCTTCGGATTCGGACTCCCGTTGAGAATCAGCGTGGTCATTTCCAATCTCCCCCATGTTTGCCGATTATCGCTGAGCGCACCCCCTGACCGGCTCTGCGACCGATGGGCGGATGTGCAGCCCCATCACTCTGGGGCATGCCGGAGCACAAAGCATGCCATTAGAAATTCTCACATTATTTCAATAAGAAAATAAAGCAAACCCCTGCCCCTCGATGGAATCGTTTTCATTTGACTGTTTTTCGATTCCAGGGTACTGAACCGATCATATATAACCGTCATGCCTGGGTGGGCACAACCAAGCATGAAAAAATCACGTTTCGGCCGGGGCGCCGAGCGCAGGTTCCATCGCGACACAGACCATAGAGACAG